>CAACVD010000078.1_pt1 | contig 37619 bp, 63 predicted proteins | sample 2381771 | NCBI WGS metagenome assembly CAACVD01 (sample SAMEA5211965, study PRJEB30684) | marine metagenome | biome: Marine; feature: Epipelagic; material: Water | collected 2015-10-15 | depth 15 m
CTTACACCAGCTTCTGCACTTGCACTAGCACCCACTTCAGCTGCTACAGTAGCATCACTACCATCCCAACCAGCACTTGCACCAGCATTAGCCTGTGCTTCTGCACTTGCACTTGCCTCTGCGCTTGCCTGAGCTTCTGCACTAGCTGTACCTAATGGACCTAGATCCTGTTGTGCATGAGCTTCTGCACCAGTACTTGCACTTGCCTCTGCGCTTGCCTGAGCTTCTGCTCCAACGGCCACACTTGTGTCTGTAACTTGTACACCAGCACTTGCGCTTGCACCAGCACTTGCACCTGCACTAGCTTGATAACTTGCGCCAGCTTGGTCATTTCCTACACTATTTCCTGTTTCTACACCAGTTTCTACTAGTACTTCTACGCTATATTGTGGTTGGCTTACCTTTTCAACACGATCTGCTGCCTTTTGCACTTCATCATGTGCCGCAGCATATTCATCTGCTTTCTCTTGTTCTGCCTTTACTGCATTATCATGCTCTTCTTGTGCCTGTTTAAGCTGTTGGTCAGCCTGATTCTGTTCTGCTTGGGCTTTTTGTTGTTCTTGTACTGCATGATTTTTATTTTGTTCAGCAGTAGCCTTTTGCTGTTCTGCACTTTTGCGTTGATTTTCTGCATCACGCTTTTGATTTTCTGCATTATTTTTTGTATTTTGAGCATTTGCTTTGTCTTGTTCATAACTCATTGATTGCTTTCCTTTTATATTCCAATGTTTGATTTAATTTATAATTATTTAACAGTATATCAGTAAGCAATATATTTTACTTACCCAACACTGCCTTCTAAACTTATTCCTATTAGTTTTTGTGCCTCTACTGCAAACTCCATGGGCAATTTTTGCATAACTTCTTTACAAAAACCATTTACTATTAAACTTACACTATCTTCTTCGTTAATACCTCTAGATTTACAATAAAATAGTTGCTCATCGCTTATTTTACTAGTGGTTGCTTCATGTTCCACCATTGCACTTGGATTTTTAGATTCTATATAAGGAACTGTATGAGCTCCACAACGACTTCCTATTAACAAACTGTCACACTGGGAATAGTTTCTAGCATTTTCTGCCTTGCGGCCCATTCGAACTAATCCTCTATATGTGTTGTCTGCTTTTCCTGCACTAATACCTTTGCTAATAATTGTGCTGCTAGTATTTTTACCCATGTGGATCATTTTAGTACCTGTGTCCGCCTGTTGTGCATTATTTGCAATAGCTACGCTGTAAAACTCCCCAACACTTTCATCTCCTTTTAAAATACAACTAGGATATTTCCAAGTTACTGCACTGCCAGTTTCAATTTGTGTCCAGCTAATTTTGCTTTTGTAACCACTACAAATACCACGTTTGGTTACAAAGTTGTAAATACCACCCTTGCCGTTTTCATCTCCTGGGTACCAGTTTTGTACAGTACTGTATTTGATCTCGCTCCTTGCTTTAGCAACCAGTTCTACTACTGCAGCATGTAACTGATTTTCGTCTCTTTGTGGAGCTGTGCATCCCTCTAAATAACTTACATAGGCATCGTCATCACAAATAATTAAAGTGCGTTCAAACTGTCCTGTATTTTGTGCATTAATTCTAAAATATGTGGATAACTCCATGGGACAAGTTACGCCTTTGGGAATATATACAAATGAACCATCTGTAAACACTGCACTGTTAAGTGCACTGAAATAATTATCCGTGTAAGGCACAACACTGCCCATATATTGTTTTACTAGATCTGGGTGCGTTTGAATAGCTTCACTAATACTACAAAATATTACGCCTACTTCTTCTAGTTTAGATTTATACGTAGTAGCAACACTTACACTGTCAAACACAGCATCCACAGCAACACCTGCAAGCATTTTCTGCTCTTTAAGTGGTATGCCTAACTTTTCATATGTTTCCAGTAGTTGAGGATCCACTTCATCTAAACTTTTGGGACCTTCTGTAGTTTTGGGCGCTGCGTAGTAATAGATATCATTGTAATCTATTTTTTCGTAATCCACTTTTGCCCAGTCAGGCTCTTCCATTTGCAACCAATGATGGTATGCTTTAAGACGCCATTCTAGCATCCATTTGGGTTCTTGTTTTTTATTACTAATAAATTCTATAACTTTTTCGTTAAGACCCTTGGGGGCAGTATCTATTTCTATATCAGTCACAAATCCATATTTGTATTTGTTACCCAGTTGCTCTACTTTTTGGACTGTTTCCTTACTTGCTGACACTTAATTGTCCTTTTGTACTATATTTTCTAAATCTTGTACTCTTTTTTTTAATTTTTTAATCTCTATGTATATTTCAGGATTGTTAACTTCCCATGCTGTTTTGCTTTTCTTTAAAACTTTTATTTGTAGCTTATCTCTCATGTAGTCTAACACATTATTGAACTTGGTGTAAAGATAAACTGCAGCTTTTGTGTTTTTAAACCATTTTAAAAATGCAGCACCTACTATGGCGCTTGCAATACTGGTCCAAATCCAATAATCGTCCATTACTTAAATCTACTGAAAAAATCACTGTTAAACAATCCTGTTTTTTGTTCTTTCTGCACCTTTGCTTTTTTATCTTGTAAACTTTTATTGTTTTCGTCTATTAGATTTTGGCTTTTGGTATAGTAAGTTTTGTAGGCGGCAATTACTGCTTTTTGCTGTTGTATCATAGCTCTAATATCGCTTAAATTTAAGCCCAAATCTGCATAGCCTTTGTCTGTTAAAGCAAACAATGCGAGTGGTCTACCATCTTTCTTCAAGCTGCTCAATACTTGCTGATAATTGTTTTCTGTAATTACATGCCATTCTATATCCCGCATCTCTAGAACATCAACATTAGGGACAACTAGGTCTGGTTTATCCAGAGGCACAGATGTAATTTCTAAGGATTTAGGTGCACAACTACTTAGGATTAGCAGTGTTGCCAGGCCAAAGCCAAGGACACTCGCTGTTGAACTCTTTACCATTCTTTGATTCCTTTTCTTTATTTGTATAAGGAGAGCCACTTAAAATTTCCATACAGCGGCCTACTTTTTTGCTTGCACTATTGATTACCTTTTGCACCATTGTTGGTTTTTTCTCTCCCAATAATGCTAGATCAAATTTTTGTAGTTTTTTTGCTAGTATATTATTTTGTTGTCTAATTTGTGCAAACTCTTGATTAATTTCTTGTAATTTTTGGTTTAACTTTTTAATGTCATCTAATAGTTTCTTTTTGCCAGCTTCTGCTTGCTCTATGCCTACTTTAAGCTTTGCATTACTTTCAGTTAGTACACCGATTTTTTCCTGTGTATCCGTGTAATAATAGTAACCAGCACCTATAGTGCTGCCAACAAATAACAATATAAAAAGTAAAAAGTATAATCTAATCATTTTTTTCAGATTTCCAAATTGTCCAAGCACCATATGCGATTGCAGCATATGCTACAAATTTTGCAATAGGTTGCAACAACAAGAAAATCAATGCAACACCAACTAATATAACACCGTCCAGTGTTGTTCTTTCCTGGGCTCTATTTCCAAGCCAACTTATTAGTTTCTTCATCGATCTTTCCTTCGCATAATTCACACCTGCAACTAGTGCAAGCATTTATTCTATAAGGCTCTCCGCCTTGTCCAGGTAGATCACGGATCGCTAGTTGGGCTGTTGTGCCACAATGCGATCCGTGTCCACAATTTTTACAGGTATCACCTATAAACATAGTTAACTATACCTATATTAAGTCCAGCTTTTGTTAATACTAGGACCACTAATAGTTAGATAGTAACCAGTACCATCTTCTTTAACACCGTGTGTTACAGTGTGACCCTCACCAATACCAGCTGTAATAACATTACGAATATATCCGTCACAGTCGTCATAGTTGTGTGGTAGGTGTGTAGCTTTTACACCCCACCAGTTATCAATATCTGCTTGTGAAATAGAACCTACTGGATCTACTCCATGACCTTTGCGCCAATTAGCCATTTTTATCTCTCCTTTGTAATATATGGTTTCCAAATATTTGTTTTGCGCGGTATTCTTGCGCTGTTTAGCATGCTTTCTAGTACATTACTGGATTGTTTGATTTCCCTAAATTTTTTGGGAGATAAGGGCATTTGGCTTTCTAATGAATCTTGTGTTAGGGGCAATTTTTTATTATCTTCCTTGCTTTGAAAGTAAACCATCTCCCAATCTTCCAACTGGATTCCAGTAATATTATTTAAGTCTTTTAGTAAAGTAATAAATTTCTCTGGAAAAGTACTGCGTCTTTCAGCTTCCACAAACACCAGATAATTCCCGTCGGAAATTTCACCTGGAGAAGTTTCAACTAACAATACCCATTCATAACCTTTTTCGATAAAATTTTTAAAATCATTTGCTGCTGTTTTTCCCAAAACTTTAAAACTTGCAACAATAATTTGATCTGCTTTGTTCATTTTGGGAAAATATTCATCAAAGTTTACAACATTATTTACACGATCCTGTAAATCTCCTCTGTCTAAACCTTCTTTTAGTAAGTTATTGTTCATTTTGGTTGTCTACCTGAATTTCGCTTAGTCCTTGTTCATATGCATCATCTATGTCGCCTAGATCAATTTCTTTGCCTTCAACTTCAATATAACTTTCCTCAATATCCTTAATCATTTCCTTGGGCATTTGAATATTCACCAACCAAACTGGCTCTTTACGAAGTTTAGGCTTTCTTGTTCCAGGTCGAAAGTCATCATATCCTTCAACTTTTACAGGACTAATCAGACTATCTTTTTGATATGTCATTTTAATTTTATACTCAAGTAATCTACGACCTCCTTGGGGATCTGGCATCATTTTTTGCGGCCACATGAAAGTACAGGTTATCCAGTGTCTATCTATCACTGGACCTTCCACAAGTTCTCCCTTTTTCCAATTACGAAAACTATACAAATCCATTTCGTCCAATACACGTTCAAAGTCCATCAGACTCTCTAAGCTTTTCTTACTCATATAGATTTTTTTTGTATTTTCTACAATATTGTCAATTTCCATGAAATTACCCCACTATATTGTATTTATAATATTCATAGGCATTACAAAATAGGCCTGGTAATTAACTGGGTATAAATATAAGTATCCAGCAGCAGGGGTTATATTATGACAATATTAATTGCAGGTGGTGATAGCTTTACATATGGAAGCGAACTACAGGACTGTGTGAATACAAAAGAAAAAAATCAATTCAGTAACAGCACATGGAGCGCATTAATAGCACAAAAACTAGGCATGAGCTATGGCTGTGTAGCAATACCTGGAAATAGCAATGCAGGTATTGCAAGACGTGTTATGCGAGCAGTAGAAAACAATCGCAAAGAATATGATGTAGCTGTAGCAGTGATGTGGACGTTTCCCAATAGATTTGAGTTCCGTTTTACATGTGATACAGGACAACGAGAAACACCCTGGTATAGCATAACTCCCTGGACTCATGAGACCCAAATAGATCGAATTAAAAGTCATTTCGTAAAAAATAATGATAATATACTACAACATCATACCAATCACAGTCGAGAAATGGCGCAAAATGGTATAGGAGATTTCAGTAAAAATTACTATATGATGGTGGGCGATAGTGAAGTGTGGGAATATTATACTACATATAAAGAAATAGTATTTCTGCAAAATTATTTGGAAAAACATTCCGTGCCATATGTGTTTACCAGTGCACCACAACTGTTCGTTCAACAAAGCAAGGACAGTGATATGGATATGTTACAATCGCAAATTAACATGAATAATTTTTACAATTTCGAAGGATTTTATCATTGGGCATGTGACAATGGATACCCTATAGGAACTACACATCCACTGGAGTTAGCACATGAAGATTTTGCACAAATAATATTGCCATTGTGTGAGCAGAAGTTCAAATAGTATAGTATAACATTAAAATATACCGTGTAAATATTTGCACATAGAAAGGAGGAGTTAATGCTCCATTCCGTCAACTGGTGTTGTATTTGCTCTTCCAATAACTTAACAGGAGGCAAATATAAAAATGGGTCGTCGAGCCAAAAGAAACGATAACAACATCGTAGAATTTTCACCTAGTCACGACAGATACAAAAAAGACATTGTTCTAGTACCTAGAAATATAAATCAGGAAAAATACATACAAGAACTATTAGATCCACACAGTACAATAACATTTGGCATAGGCCCAGCAGGAACAGGTAAGACAATGCTTGCCGTATTAGCTGCAATTAAATATCTTAAACAAAATCAAATAAATAAGATTGTTATCACTAGGCCCGCAGTGGGAGTAGATGACGAAAAACACGGATTCCTTCCAGGCGATTTAAATGCTAAGATGGAGCCCTGGACAAGACCAATATTCGATGTTTTTCAAGAATATTTTACACCAAAGGCAATTCAACAATTATTAGAAGAAAATGTTATAGAAATTAGTCCACTTGCATATATGAGAGGCAGAACTTTTAAAGATGCCTACATAATTGCAGATGAGATGCAAAATGCAACACCCAATCAGATGAAAATGTTACTTACACGTATTGGGGAAAACAGTAGAATGGTTGTTACTGGAGACATCAAACAAACCGATAAAAGAGACATAGAAAACGGATTGTTGGATTTCGAAAAATTATATGATAGATTTGACGAAAGTGAATTCGTAAGGTTTGTGCGTTTTATGCACAAAGATATAGAAAGACATCCTGCAGTTAGCGAAGTGTTAAAAATATACGGTGACGCCTAAACTACGAGATTAACATAAATATATTACATATTGAGACAATATGTACTGATCAGACTTATTGGAGGAAATTTAAAAATGGCTGCAGCTACAACTACAGACTACTACCTAGCATTCCAATTTTATCAGAGTGCAGCAGGCGGTGAAAATGCTAGAATTAAGATCTCTCACATGGAATTCGACTATGAAGCCGGATATGGTGATGCAGAGACCGTTCTAGTTGACAATTATGAAATTACAAGTTCAGATCCATCAGCACCAGTGACAGTTTTCGTAACTGCACCTGACTGTGTTGCCCCTGGTTCTAAACTAGGTGATGAAGGATCACCTGTTCAAACACTAAGAATTCGTGTTACACTACTAAACGACTATTATTTAGATGCAAGTAATGATCGTGCAATAACATGGACATATGCAGGTTATGCACCTAAATGGATGTGGACAGCTGGCGATGGAGATCGTTCAAAAGTTTACAAAGGTCCACTAAGTGCAATTCCAGCTGAAGGAACTGCAGATTACAATGTTGGTGCAGATGCAAACTTTACAATTGTATCAGATTTTGCTGATCTATCCAACTACAATACATGCAGTGGCGCTGAGTACACTGGTGATGAAAATGGTGCCGTAGCAACTAATGCTGGTTGGCATAAATTTTTAATCAGCACAGATTATGTAGAAGCACAACTACCAGTTCCTATGGATGGTGTTTGGACTTACTAAATTTTTCGTACTACTTAAAATTAGCAGTTCATTATTATAATGGACTGCTTTTTTTATGATCAGTCTATTGTATAAGTAATTTCTTTTACGCCTATAGATTCAAGTGCTCCTTGGCAAATTTCACATGGTCGGGCTAGGCGTGGATTACCTTGTTTATCATATCTTTCTATATGGATTTTATGGATTTTTTTCCAATCCTTGCACTTGGTAAGAGCAGCGATTTCTGCATGTAGAAAAATTGCTTCAGGTCTGCCATGTCGCTCTCCAAACTCTGCTTGCAATGGATGAGACTTTAGATAAGAATTATATCCTACACTCAAAACACGGCCTTTTTTATCATAAAGGGTAGCCTTGAGATCGAATTTATTTCTACTACGAGGCACTGGAGAATCCTTGTTGTTATGTTATATTCAACATAACACAAATATACTTATTGTCAAGTTATATATTCTAAATTTACAATACTATAATCAGCATTGGGATCCATAACACCATTAGAATCAATAAAATCTACTGTGCTACGTACTATTTTGCCCAGCGGAAATTCTAGATTAATATCATTAATATCCAAATTATAGTTTTTTAGCCACTGACGAAAGCCTGTGCTTTCATATAACTTTTTGTGTGTTTTCAGTGGATCTATATGAATTCCTCCAAAGGTAACCTTTCTACCACTAATATCATTTTCCCTTGGGTCATCATCATCCATAAAACATCTTAGATAACTTTTTCCTTTGATACTGCCATCCAGATATACATCTGCGTCCTGTTCCCAATATTTTTTCTGCCAATCATACTGAACTAGAGTATCTAGTTCATAATACATAGGACCATTGTAAGCACTCATACTTTTGTCATGGGCATTTAACCAAAGTGAGGTTTGTTTATATTGAGATTGTACATTCTCTACAGTATATGTTTTTCCATATGTTGTTGTTTGATCTTCCAACGCATGAACTTCATGATTGATAATGTCCAAAACTTCGGCAAAATATTGTCTTGCTGGTACTTGTCCAGTATGCGTAGCATTGTTAAAACGATCTAAATCGTACAGATTTTTATCAAATATAAGCTTTTGAAATTCAAATAATGGATCATGTCTGTTAGGACTCCAGCCTGCGAAACCCTTGTGTTCTATTTGTTCAGGCCAATTGTTCACAATAGCAAAGTCAATACCGTTGGTAAAAACACGGTGTGCTAGGTTTAAAAAGTTTTGATCGTACTGGAAGGTATCAGGAATATTTCCGGGCCATCTATATCCTAGATCGTCTCGCAAGGCTTGGATTGCATGTAAGATTCTACTGTAATGATCCTCTACATGCTGGATATTATTTGCTATTCTATATTCCGGAGGTATAAAACTAGTTAACGGAACTGGCTCGGCCCTGTGAATATTGCGAGCTAGTTCCATAAATCTAATTACAGGTCTAGTAGCGTCGTTTATAATAAATTTTATTTCTATTACGCCACTATTAAATGTAATGCGTAGTCTCATTACATAGAGTTTTTCTTTTCCTGAATCTCAGCACGCCGAGTTTTGCTCAACTTGCCAATTTCTCCAAGTGCTTTTCGGGCACGGGTAGCAGCGGCTTTGTTGCCCTTGGTTTCAAAACTTTCGCTTTCTTTAATGTAGCTTTCTACAAGTGCTAAAATTTCTTCATGTGTGTTCATTTTTCATTTTCCTTTATATGTTTGTAGATCTGTTTCCAGTTGGCAAACCTTTTTACACCTAATGGAAGCTTGGTGTTCATATTAAAGCCATGTTCCATTATAATGCTTTTTAGTCCTAGTTTGTGTCCAACTAGAGCGTTTTCTACTTTGTCTTCGATCCAGTATAAACCACTGTCTCGGTATTTATCAAGTGCTTGATCTTTATCAGCACCTGTGGCAAGGCATTGCACACTTACAAAAGCATTTTTGCCAAACAGTTTTTCTAAATTACGTTTGCGTAACTTTTGTGCATATTTGTTTGTGCTTAAACTGGTAATAGCTATAAAACAATATCCTTCGTCAACAAGCCGTGTAACATATTCAATAGCGTCACGTAACGGAGGCAGGAAACCAATTGCAGCACTTTCATTGAACATACGAATTAACTTACTGGATTGCTTCTTGGAAATATTGTATCTATCTCCAATATTGTAAAGTAATTCGCCGTCTTCCACCTGCTGGAAGCCATGTTCTTCCATCCAGATATTGAAAGCATATTCCCAGTTTAGCACTACACCATCGCAGTCTGTAAGTATAGTTTTTTTCATTCTGTCTCTCCTTTTTACTCTTTGGCCCTATATGCGGTGTAACGCATATTTCTATTTTATACGTTCTAACGCATATCTTGAATATCTAAATCTGAATAAGCAATCTGAACTGCCTTGGCTTGAAAATATGCATCAGCCAGTGCATTGTGTAGATCCGTTTGCATAGCCTTGCGTGGATCCACTTTACAACAACTAAAAAGCGTCCTACTGTCACGGACTTGCCAAAAGTTCCAGGGTGTGTTGTAATTCCAGTTATGATAAATGTTTTCTAGAATAGTTAAGTCGAATCCATAACCATGACCCCAGATAACATCAACACCAACTAACCACTTACGCACCTGATCTAACATGTCCTCTACATTACATCTACCCTCTGGGCTAAATGCTTCTTCCCTAATTTTTTCATCTTGTTTTGCCCACCATTCAATAGTGCTGTCACTTGCTGTACGAAAACGTTTATCCTGTTCGTCAATGTCAGGCTTTAAATAAATTTCCTCGTAGGGTTCTACCACACTGGCAGGATCAAACTTAACTCCTCCCAGGCTTAAAATCTGGCTAGTAGGCAGAGTATCAAGTGTTTCCAAGTCTATCATAGCGTGAATCATAATTATTTTCCTATTGCGTAAATGCAACTTTTCCCTTGTCAATTTCTTCAATCAATTCTTTACTTAATTGTGGACGTTTGGTTACGTGGGTCAAAACTGTCTCTCTATAACCCATGAATTTGTTCTCCTGATGACGTTTAATTCTTGCATTGATTTCGCCACTGTATTTGATCCAAGATTGTTGAGCTGTTCCTGTAAAAAAGATAGCAATATCTTTTTCATTTACAACACAAGTAATTAAATTACAGCCAAATTTCCTAATATACTGATATTTTAACACACTAATGTTAAGATGTTGTGTAACTTTATTTGTATATGGTATGTATTCACTACTGGGTCCCAATTTGTCCAAGATGCTGTTTACACGGTCTCGTTCTATTGCTTTGTAATAACTGGGAACCATACTTCCTACCACACCGATATCACTAGGGTATACTTCTCCAGATTGCACTAATTGTAGAACCTTTTGTTCCCAGCCATTGATTTTTCCGCCTACGCCTACAAAAACCAATTTTCTATAATACATGATAATTTTTTCTGCAATATCTACATGCTCGGGAAGGAACAAGACAGTTTTAAAATCTGTGGCCAATTTAGACTTAATTTCATATACAAGTTTATACCTTGTGTTATCTTCGTTATCTCCTACTACGGAATGTGTGTAATTTTCCAAAAACAAACATAAAACATCTAGAAGTTTATAAGTATTTTCCTGCTGCACTTGCATTGGGACAATCATTTTTTAAACCACACTTTATTAAACTAATAATACTAGTTTAACACAGGAGAACAATATGTCAAGTATTGATTGGCAGATATACAGAAAATACACACAGGAAAAAATTGCAACTGCAAAAGTAAACTGGGAACCATACTGGCATGTTGTAATAGAAGATACTCTGCATCCTGATCTTTACGAACAAGTTAGAATTAACTGGCCCGTTATGGATGACTATCAGACCAAAAGTAATCCCAAGGGATTCAACCAAAATAGAAAAATATTCATTCCTGAAAGCGGACAAATAGATTTTTGGCAACAGTATTATAATAATATTATGACACATCCTGGTATACAAACGGCCGTGTACAGGTTAGAAGAACTTCCTGATCGTGGAACAGATTGGGTAACCAGTAGTTTATGGGAAGATTATCGTGGATACGGAGTAAAAAACCATTATGATGGTTACACTATCCATACAGCTTGGCAAACATATATTTACTGCAATGGCGGAGAACGCTGGGGAACAAGCCTAAACGATGAGAACGGAAACGAAATAATTAGATTGCCGTTCAAGAAAAATTTAAGTTGGATTATGAAAGTGGATTGCTACAGCTGGCACAGTTGTGAAGAAATACTTTGCACATTAAGACAAAGTATTATGACTAGATTTATGGCAGCAAAACAATCTAACTAATTTGTGAAAGTTCTACCAGTGTTGCTGCCAAGTTGATTTCTTGATCTGCTACCATGGGAATATTACGTAGTCCCTTTGCAATAATTAAAATTGCTTCGTCTTTTCCTTCTTGTGTATCGCTCCATAATTCCAAATTGTCATACATCCAACGAAACAGTTCATCCATTTCTTCAGGGCGCACTTGACTACACAATAATTTACGTGCTTCCAGTATTTTTCCTGATTTAAACAAGTCTACTACAGTAAGCCTATAATCCGCAGTACTATTATCGCTTTCTTGAGGACTAACTAGTTTACCTTCAACAGTGTTCATTTGTACAAGATTAATACACTTTCTTAAATCCGGATAAGTTGCTTTAACATAACTGTCCAGTGTGTCTAGATCCACATCCACACCTTCTGTTACTAGTACAGTAGCAACACGTGCAGTAAACTCAGTGCTATCAATTTTTTCAATATGAAAGCCTTGACAACGACTATGCAATGCAGGGATAATTTTGTTTGGATAGTTACAAGTTAGAATAAATCTTGCACTGCTGGCATATGTTTCCATAACACCACGTAGTGCAGCTTGTCCGTTGGGACTGATATAATCTGCCTCATCCAGCAATACAATTTTAAAATCGCCGAACGGCATAGTTGCTACAAAGTTTGTGATCTTATCACGGACAGCATCCACACTGTTTTCCCGACTAGCATTAATCTCTAAAACATCTACATCAAAAACATCCAGTTGATTAATAAGTACACGTGCTAGTGTAGTCTTACCCACGCCAGGTGCACCGCTAAACAATAAATGTGGAATGCTGCCCATGCTGATCCAGCCTTCCACCTGACGTTTTTGCTCCTCATCTCGGAAAACATAGTCAGCAGTAGTTTTTGGGCGATACAACTCTGTCCATAGATCTTTCATTTAGCATAATCCTTGTCTTTATTTTCCATTTTTTTGATCTGTTCTTGCATATACTTTATTGTAGCACGATATTGCTTGAGTATAGTAATATTATTTTGAACAACATCAGATAAAATTGCAGCTTCTAGATGTGCAATTTCTTGTTGAAAAGTATACATCCGTGTCCAATCACAACTACTAAGCATCACTCTACTCCAATATGATTTTTAACAAGATTTTGTTCAAGTTGCCGTAAACGTTCCTGATAATCTGCAATCCGCGACATGTAATGTACACGAGCATAAATCCAGGGACTACTGGGAGCATGCATTAAACACTGAGCTTGTCGGAGTTCTACCCAACAAATTTCTTCTTGCGGGTCGTCTGTGCGTACTAGAGGAATCTTTTTCATTGCACACCTTTTTTAATTTGGTTGCCTTGTTAATATACCAATAGTATACTATCAGTGTTTGTATATGTCAACCAGGTTTGTATGCTATCTTTAGATATATTGTTGGCAGTAGAAGGATTTTTATTGTTTGTATTCGAAATTAACAGTATCGTTGTTGTCTTGAAGTTTAATTGCGCCGTTGCGAAGATGGAATTTTTCAGCCATTCTTGTGGGTGGACTTAATGTAACATATCTGTTAACACTGGGATAATTCTCTTGTGTCCATTCTATTACACGAAAAACAATTTCTCGTCCTGCACCAGCACCATAACTCCATACAGTATAAAACACAGCAACAGAAGAGTTATCCTTCATTGTGTCTAAGTCTTGTTCTGTTACAGGAATATCACTGCATAGTGCAGCACAAATTACTGCTTTAACTTCTCCTGCTTCCGTTTCCAAGCAAAAACTAGATCTATTTTCTCGCAAACGGAAGTCTGCGCTAATATGTGGCCTTACAGGATCATCTTCAAATAAACCGCTGTCTTCTAATGTAAGTTGCCTTAGTTTAAGCATCTGCATGGCCCATTGAAGGAGGAATATAATCTTGCCCAGGCTGTTCACTACTAGCAAGTAGAATTTCCTTTGGGTCTGCAGTGCGAACAATTTCGCCATTTAGTTCAAATCCACGACTCCAACGACCGTGTGCAACCAAAACCCATTCACCTATAGTTACATCTTGCTGTTGCTCTCCAACAGCAATTACTTGTCCCCAACGAGGATGAATACCTCTTGCCTTTGCGTTGTCTCCAGGAATGATAATTCCTGCACGGCTACGAGTTTCTCCAAACTCCATGTCTCGGATAAGAACACCATCACGCAAAGGTTTAAACGTACCTGTTACTCTTGTATTATGCACTGGCATTAGATTCTCCTTACACCTTTGTTTTCTCTATCCTGTTGTGATTCTGTTTTTTGTACGTCAGCAGTTACAATTTTTTTCTTGGCTGCTACTGCTGCTGCAAGACCTCCACTGGGCTTGCGTTCTGTATCTTGAGTACTGCTTTGCTCTTCGATCATTCTACCAATATTGGTACCTTGTTTTTTAGCCATATCTTCTTCACTTTCTGTTTGTGGATGTGATAGTGGCTCCCAATCTACCCAGTCATCTTCTACCACTTCATTATGAGTATTGCCACTGCTTTCTGGAATTTCTCCGTCCTGGGGAACCATTGTATCTAAATTATAATAATCCTGCATAATTTGACTTCTAGTCCTAACAATTGTACCACTAGAGTCAATTTCATCTCCCCTTGCGTTTACACGTACATTTCCTAGAGCAGGCTCTCTTTCATTTTTTGATAGGAGAACAGTCATATCAACGTTTTCTCCACGTGCTGTTCTATATACTTTACTCATTGATAACTCCTTTATGTGCGTAGTTTATTTATCGCAAAAATTCTTCAACATCTAAATCATAATACAGACTATCGATTTTATGAACACCCAATAGATATAACACATAGCTTGCCACACTACTACCCCTACCAACTCCCCATACTATATTGTTCTCTCGCATTACTCCTACAAAATAATGCAAGAACTCCAGCAGCATAAAAAGTTCTCTTTCCTGGTACAATAATAATTCATGACCCACACGCTGTAGTTGCTGTTCATTTTTACATAATGATAAACAATGCTGGGCTATGTCTATTTGATGTTCCTCAGGCATGTGCCACCAGTTTTTCATACTATCATGGTATTCTGCTGGTGTTACACTTAATTTTTGCACAGGTGTTAGTTTCATGTGATCCTGATACAATGCTTTGCATGCACTATTAAATTGTTCAACATTGTCTATGTACAGATTTTTTAAATTTAAATCAGCATTTACATACAACATATCACATGCTGTGTCTTCAGATATAATTTGTCTACCGTATTCGTCAAGTATCATCTGTGTCGTTGTCGCTTTTTACAATCCTTGGTTTGAATTTTTTTAACTCAGTAACATTTTCATAAGATTCTAAAGCCAGATTGAATTTACCCCAATCATGTGTTTCTTTGATTAATCCATTGGGGTGCAATTTAAAATATGTAAGATCAGTTTCATACCAGTAATTAATATAGTCTACTAGATCGTTATTGGGATCGTCAACAATTTCTCTAAGAATATTGGGACCGATTTCATAATGTTCATCATCAAAAGTATGTGTAACACCTTTGCCCTGTGTACTGGTTACGCTAACACTAATAACATTAAATGTATTTTCTACAATGGCATTAATCTTAGTAAACAATGCAATACTCAACAAGTGATCGTAAGGTTCGTCCGGCAGTGCATGTACAGTTCCGTTCAAGCCTATGGGAGTTGCAAATTTGCCCATACTTTCTGGACCAATTAAGATACTATCGTCCAACACTTCGTTAAAAAAGATACTTACTCTTTCAAGTGCAATGTTGTAATTTTTATTGTGGTCTTTATTGGGTTCCAGTACAACTTTTACACTGAAACTATTGGGACAAAGCTGTGTATCCACTACAACACAGCAATAAAAATTTTCCTCTAATGTAATCATGATATGTCTATCGAATCCTTCCACTTATCATCTTTGTCTTGATTTTGTTGTTGTATTAATCGTCGTTGTCGGGCAATTTGCTCGTCTACTAATTGGTTTACAACTACTTGTAATTGCTGCATCAAACTATGATTACCAGTACGTGCACTAATTGTTAACTTTTTGTTTAGTTCAGTAATACGTTCTGCAAGTTCTGCGTCAGTATATCCAGCTGGGTCTTTTAAAAGAGGGTTAAACATCATGTTCCTGTTTGTATCTATATGGCGTATAAACATCTGTAAAAAGATAATATATACTCCATGCTGCAACAATGCCAATTACATTCATAAACCAATCCTGAGCAAAAAATGCTATTTTTAAATTAGCACCTAAAAAATCTGCAGCTAGCAAGCAAACTATGTAATCGTACCAGCGTATCATAAGTCACCTTGTTTCCGATTTTCGCTATGATATACGTCAAATTTACCACCAGGATATCTTTTTTCTAGTTTGCGTATATTTTCTTCAATTACTTCATTAGGATCCAAATCAAGTGCTCTGCAGGTATTAATCCAATACCAGATTACATCCCCTAACTCCCGCTTAAGATGAAAAACAGTTTCTTCATCTAGGGGCTTGCCCTGAAACACGCATTTTTTTACGATTTCAGACAATTCACCGCCTTCGCTGGCAAGTCCAATACTGCCTGTTAACAGTAATGCAATATTAACTTTATTATTCAGTTCATGAAGTGTTGCTTGCAAGTAACTCCAGTCATTGCTGTCCTCACTGGTCACTGCTGATACAAAATCTTTGTAACGATTTAAATCTAATTTGCTCATGTAAACTCCATTGTTAATATGTAAAGTATAACAATTTAAATGAAGTCTGTCTATTAATTAGTAACCTTCAGGATCCATTTTTTTAGGACTTATTGTATATTACTTAATATGCACTAAGTGCAATTCTTTTCCAAATTACACTACTTGCGTCATAAGTGCCTGTGCAAACGTAAATATAATCGCTGTCTACTGCTAAATTACCTGCAATATCGCCAATTTGTCCTGTGTTAGCAGGTGTTCTTACATCCATTTTTGTGCGTGATCTTGAAAGATCGTTTACTGCTACAGTTGTTCCTTGATCATCAGTAGTAAACTCAAATATATATGTCCCTACATGATCAAAAGTAATTACATTTGTATTTGTATTGATGCCTTGTAATGTTCCTGCGCCTATAGTAACACTTGCAGGCAAAGTTAGTGTGTGACTAACACTTGCAATTGTAACTTCTAAACGTATTGTGCCAATTTTTCCTACAGCAGGAAAGTTACTAAAACCGATACTTACACTGGCACTAGTGGTTAGTGTGTGATAACTTCCTTCTGTATAGTTTAATGTGATACTACCACTTGTTGTACCTTGTGCTACTCGTGTTAAACTTACATCTCTTAGTTCAAAATCTTTCAGTAGTGCACCACCACCACTATTATCCAGTGTTGTGCCTGATAGTGCACTTTTTAAAACAACATTGGCTTGCAGATCTTCTAGTTCAGTTTTGGCAGCAGATAAATTAGTTTTAATATTAGTAAAATTATCTCGAAAGCCCTGACTATCGTTATCCTGGCCTGCAATAGGAAATGTACCATCAATATTGTTTGCGTTAATACTACTTGCCATTATCTAAAAACTCCAGTTTGTGGAAACTTAATGTATTTATCTTCTTCATCTAAGTATCCATATTTGTCCACGTTGGCAAAAAACTCTGTGCCGTTTCCATCAAATATAGTTTCTACCTGTGTAACATCAAAAGTTGTTTCTGCTGTTAGTGTGTATTTACCGGTTTCTTTATCATAATGTTTGCTCAAGTTGTTGTCTACAATGTACCTGTCTATTTCAAAACTAATTTCTTTTAGATCTAAATTGGTACGTTGTTCTAATCTATACTTAATTTTTTCGCTTGTTCCAGGTTTGCAATAAACTATAGGAACTGCTAGTTGCCATCCCAACACTCTATTATCTGTCTGTTCGTCTTTCATCCAGTCAGGTAAAACAAGCCTTTCCAGAACAGCTTCGCCGATTTTTGTTTTTAAACGATTGCGCATATTTTCTACTGCATTTGGATATGCTGTGTAATTATTGTGTGCACTACTAGCAAAATTTCCACTGTCCACAGTTATTTGATAATCTATACCTGCATCCACACTAAGCGGATTTTGCCAACTAGTACTGCTGCGCAAGTCTATTCTCTGGCTAGCAGGTTTAGGATTTCCTGTTACGGGATCAGTTCCCATTCCCTTGTCAACAATTTCCACATATACAATTTCATATTTTACACGGTTTTGTGAATCTAATGCTCTTGCTGTTCTGAATCCATTAAACCTTAACACATTGTTATAATGATTTTGACTCATAGCTTGAATATAATCTGTCAATTTTTTAGGATTTAATCCAGTTGCTATAAGCATTCTTATGTCCTGTTGTATACCAAAATTAAAATCAGTAGGTCTATACAAATCACTGGGTTGTATATCATCATTATTTTGCACAAGACTGCTGAAAATATTTCTCTGATTTTGATTTGGCAAAGCTCTTACATAAAGACTTTCGTAAGGAACTAGGGAACTGGGTCTCACAACAACAGTAAATGTTTTAAAAGTATCAATTGTTAGATCAGTTGTATAAGCTCTAACTGTAAATTCATATGTTCTATCCCAGGTAGTTTCATTGTAAATTAAACTGTTGGTATCAAAAGTTGTAATGCCTGTATCCAACATAAATGTTTCAAAACTTACTCTACCAACTAACAAACCTTTGCTGTCTAGACGTAATCCTTGTGGTAACTTTTGTGCTTTTCCGCTTTTTAATTCATACAATAAACTTGCACCACTGGCAGTAGTAGCTTGAACATCTAGTTCGCTTATTTCTCCAGTACTGATTACACCTAAATCAGCATCTGGCCAGGTCAATGTCTTGTCCACATCTCCTTCTACTGTTAGCGTAAATGTGTTCCAACTACTTGCATAATCACTGTTGTTTCGCTTGACAACTCTAATAGCCCAATTATATTCTTCTGTACGGGCAGATATATTGGGCAAATTGCCAGTAAACCAGCCACTTAGTGGATCCAGTGTTATGCCCACGGGAATATTATAATCGCCTCCGTCAAATCCTACAGTGTCATATCCGCTGGGACCATCGAAACCTTCTGCTACATCAGCACCTATTTCAAAACGTATAGCATCGCCATCTGTATCCACTGCTTCAAACTTAAAAGTAAAAAAGTTATCATGTTTTACTATGCCCAAACTTTGGGGTCCAGTAAGCATTACTGGACTTCTACGATTTGTTTGATCTACTGTGAGTTTACTATTAATACTAGTTGTTTCTGCTGTAGGAGCAAATGCATCCACCGTAAATTCGGAATTATCAGCAGTTATCAAATTTCTGCTAATAACATTGAGCGTGTATCTTTTCTGATCTACAGTAAAGCCATCACTAACTTGTGCAGTAAAAGTATACATTTTACTAATGCTTGTGGTGTTAAAATCAAAACCTGCAGTATCAAAATTAGTTATATCGTATCCAGGTGTTCCTGTATTACCACTTATAGGCTCTATATAACCAGTAATTTTTCCGTTAGTGCTTAACAAAAGTCCAGGAGGAAAATCTCCTGCTACAATTTTCCAAGTCAATACAGGATTCGGATCATTATCTGTAGCTGTTAGTTGTAAATTTACTGTTTCACCATCAAAATATGTTCCTAGTTCAGCAGGAGGCAATGTATCAATTACAGGAGCATCAGGGCCAGTAACAGTAATGCTAAACACTCTGTCGCTTACACGACCATCAACACTGGTTGCTCTAATGCTGAACTTGCTGGTTATATCATTATCTACTTGACTAGGTATTCCCTGTATATAATCCTGGTTACTGGGATAACCTTCTATTGTCCCACCGGTTTGTACAACAATACCACTGGGCAGTTCGCCACTATGAAAACTAAAAGACTGAGCATTATCTGCATCTAATTGCAATTGATAAAACTCTCCTTCTACAATAGTTCCCAAGTTGCCTTGGGGAGTTGTCCACACAGGAGCTGGCATTTTCATTCTCCTTTGTAGTATTTATAGGTGTTTACCAAGTGCTTAAAGCAGATCTGCGCCAAATGTTTGTTGCCCCATCATAATTATTACTGCAGTAGTATACATAGTTGTCATCAAATGCTACATCTCCCTGTCTATCACCAGCTGCTCCTACACTACTGGCAGGTGTATACTTTAGTTTAACTAATATTCTATCTGCTAATACCTCTACTCTGCCATTACCGTTAGGATCCAATTGAAGATCTGTGTTTGTTATAGTGGTACTAATAGTATCTCCGCTAAAATTAAGACTGTTTACGTTTAGCCCGCCGTTTAAGTTCACAACACTGGTTGTACTATTACCATTGGAAACCACAGTGTTTAGTGTGTGGGCATTATCAACGTAACTTTTATTGGCTGCATCTGTGTTGCTGGTAGGTGTGCTTACATTAGTAATACGACTGGAATCCACATCCACTGTACCACTGCTGTTTGGACTTAAAACAATATCTGCGTTGCTTATAGTTGTGCTAATAATATTGTCAGTAATACGAAACTGATCTATATTTAACGTATCAAACGTGCTTGTGCCTGTACTAGTAACGTCGCCTGACAAATTGCCTGTGACATTTCCGGTCAAATCGCCACTGATTGCTGTGGCATACACATTGGCCCAACGAAGTGTTGATCCGCCCAAGTTGTATGTATTAGTGCTGTGTGGTGTTATACTACTATCAACTCTTGCACTAAATGTTACAGTATCGCCACTACTGTCTCCAATATCAGTATTGCCATTAATTAACAAGTTGTTTACAGTAAGTGTTCCTGTTACGCTGGCTGTTGTGCTGCTAACGCTGGTTGCTGTGACATTGGTCAAACTAGTGTTGCCAGTATTTGTAATACCGGATACAGATAACGATCCGCCCACTGTTATCCCTGAGTCTGTTCTTATACTACCACGGATTCTTGTATCAGCAGTTATATCTAGTTCACCTGCACCATTTGGGCTTAAAACAAGGTCCTGGTTTGTGTCATCTGTTGTGATAACATTGCCAGTTAGTCTTACATTACTGAGAGTAGTTCCGCCCAACTCATTGTATATTTCCGTAAAATTTTCATTAACTTTTGTAAACGCTACTCTTAAGAGATCGCCTGTGCCATCATCCTGATTGATACCCACATTGATTGTCTGTTTTGCCATGGGCCTACTCCTTAAGATCTAGCATAAAATGGCATTACATATTCTGTACCAGAAATTTTTACTTTTAAATATCCTGTGGGCTGTGCAGGTAAAGCTGTTGCTGCGCCTGCTGCACCTACTCCAGTTTGTGTGTCCACAACAAAATTAACTTCTCCAGTGCCACTTGGTTCTAGCGCAATGTCCTGGTTACTGTTTGTTGTACTAATGGTCCCACCTTGTATACTAATATCTTCAGCACTAAATGTAGCAGTACTGTTGTTCCAGGTTAATTTGCTTGTAAACTGTACATCACCGTCTGAGTCAACATAGGGAATAGCATTATCTACATGATCAGTAAATCGTAATTCTGCTCCAGTTGCTACTACAACACGGCCAGTTCCGTTAGGATCAAGCACAATATTGCCGTTTGTGTTTTCGCTTACAATACTATTGCTGCTAATAGCAACGTTGTTTCCACTACCTGCTGCAGTTACAGAATATAGTTCATTAAAGTTATCATTTACTTTATCAAAGGCAGTACGGATTGGGTCACCAGTTCCGTCATTTGCACTACTACCAATATTGATTGTTTGTTTAGCCATTTCTAAATCTCCTTTGAGCTTACTTTATTTATAGATGGTTTTTATCTAGCCTTGTGCTAAATATATGTATGCTTTTAGGTACAAGCAAAGAAATTAATTTCTATAACAGGACACGCAACGGAAAACCACAAAAGGTTTCTGTAACTCGTACGATTTATCTATTACAATGTGATTCTTGCAAGCAGGAATTCTCCAGAGTTGCAAAAAAATTCAATAAAAAAAGCGGCACTCATGTATGCAATAATTGTAATCAGAAACAATTTGCACAAACACAAAGTGCCACTTGGAGAAAGTTCAATAGACTAGATGCAAGTGCAGGTGTTAAAATTTAACCTAACACATCACTGCTTATAGGTCTAATAGGAATATCCCTTGTGTTGATTCCATGAGGATGCCCGTTGGCGTTTAAAAAATCAGAATCAATATTATTACGGAAAAAATTCTTCATATCTGTGTATACAGTATCTAAGTTGTTGATTTTGACGAATTTATTATAATCATTCTTGAATGCGCTGCTTACACCTTTGGAAAAAATTCCGTCCAAAAGATTGCAAATACCTCGATATCCCATGGCATGATTTATTTGTCTATAATAAGGATGAGCATAGCTATTCCAATCTTCTCCTTCCTGAATCTTTGTTGCGTTCTTTCTACAAATATTTTCTATTTCATCTATTTTTGCATGCGCTTTTGCAACTTGGATTTCAGGCATAGCGTTGTCCATAAAAAAGTAAATGTAGTCATACTCTGGATCCATCCATCCACCATTAATAGGAAATTGATTGCTAGTTGCTCGCCAAACCCACATACCATTTACAGCATATACATAAGGCTTTTCGTTTCCGCTTAGAGCACATCCTTTTTGTACACCTGCAGGTTTTTTATACATATGATGTTTAACAATGTTTTCATCTTGTACAAGAACTTCTAATGATAATCCATGAAGTCTATCTACACCAAATGTAAAATTATCTTCTTGTCGTACGTCTAATAGACTTTTTACATATGCATCCCTGTCAAAACTTGTATGATCCAGCTCTATGTATTGCCAACCATGATCGTCCCACCATTGGCGATATCTCTGAATATTGTGTCTAATCTCCACAATTTCTCTATGCCTCTCCCAACCAGGCGCTTTTGTATGCCCAATTTGGTGTGTGATTTTAATATTTCTAGCACCTATACGCATAAATGCTTCTACAATAGCATGACTGTCTGTGCCTCCACTGTACATAATACAAATATCATCATATGTAGCACACAGATATCTAGCAAAATCGTCTTCGTATTGCTGAATTGTTTTGGGAGGCTTATTCCATGAACAGGTATATAAATTGGGACTGTTTATTACAAACTCAAATTTTTGTGTTCTATCTTTACAAAATGCATTAAAAGCACTAATATCGTTCCAATGTTTTTCTTCACCAACTTGAAAATAATACTTTCTATTATCATAATTGTCTACATTACGAACTAGCATTAATTGACCTTTCTTATAGTTTTAATGTGTATGGGAATCCGATTTAATAATTGTTAAATCTTTTTTTAACATTTCTACATCTGTTTTTAAAACAGGATTTTGTTTTAAATCTTTAATTTTATCTGCCAAAAGCATGTTATTATAAGTTAGTTCTTGAATTTTATGCTGGGTGTTAAACACATACCAGCTGCCGCTTACTAGAGCAAAAATAATTAGGATAAGACTTTTTAAACTAATTCTAAATTCTGTATTTTCATCTAGCTTGATTGGATCGCTCATACAGCGAAACTTTCTCCACAACCACAGGATGCAGTAGCGTTAGGATTAACCACTTTAAGATAAGAACCACCCAGTTCGTTAACATAATCCACAGTACAGCCCAGTATAAACATCTCAGCCATATTATCTACAACTAGAATATCTTCTATTAGAACACCTTCGTTGGTTGTGTCTGTAAAATCCCATTTGTATGTGAATCCACTACAACCTCCACTTAAAACACTAAGATGAACATATTTTGCATCGTGTGTTCCCAGCATGTTACTTAGATATGTTTTTGCATTAGATGTTATATTCAAAGGAAACTGCATTTTTGTTTTCCATAGTAATAAAGAAATGACTGAAGCACTACCTCAGCCACTCCTTTTTTTTACTTCTACCATCATAATTTTAACTTGGCCCTGACAATTAGACTCAAAATCTAATTCTCTTATTAAACTACTATAAACGTATTTATGATATTATTTAGATCCTTCGATTTCTGGTAGATCTGAAGGCATGCCATATTGAATTGCTAGGATAATAAATGCACCTGCTGCAATTCCAATAACAATTTTTGCCCAATCAGGTAATTTTTTCATTTTAAATTCCTCCATAAAAAAACTTGATGGATGGTGGAGGTTAAGAGATTCGAACTCTTGACCCTCGCCTTGCAAAGGCGATGCTCTCCCACTGAGCTAAACCCCCGTTTTATCCAACGTGTTATTTATGGCGGACAGGGAGGGATTCGAACCCTCGGAACATGTTGCCACGTTCGGCGGATTAGCAATCCACTGGTTTCAGCCGCTCACCCACCTGTCCTTTAACTCGTCAAACCCATTCTAGTGAAGGCGGTTTGGCTTTTTCCTGCGAGCGTCTTGGTTTATCGTCGTTACTCGCCTGACCGTGTTTATACTCACTCGACAATTTGGCTCCTGGTGCTGGACTCGAACCAGCGACATACGGATTAACAGTCCGTTGTTCTACCAACTGAACTAACCAGGAATAAGTTCCTTTACATAGAAATAAACATACCTTTTATCCCACCAACATCTATTGGCTTCGTATTTTTCCTTAACAATGGTTGCACAATGTTCAACCTGTTCCCTTGGATCTTTAAAAGGGCCAAATCTTGTAATACACAAGCCCTTATGACCGTATATATAATTATGTTCAACCATGTTTAACAAAAAAATGAGCACCTACCCCTGCTACAATACCCATACTCATTAAAACGCAAAAAACATATAGTTCAAACATTGTGCATTCCTTACTGGCTTCTCTTTAACTTATACCTAATTATATAATAAGATGTCTTGGTTGTCAACCACTTTTTTCAATTATTTTTATAAGAATATTTCATAATAAAACTGTATCCCCACCTATTGTGTCATTTCCTGGGAATCTTTCCAATCCGCCCACAATGGCATCGTCCGTGACCACCATATTTCCTGAAATATGTACTTGCCCACTAACAATAGAAAAACCAGATATTCTAGCATTTCCTTCTATCCATGCTTGATCTTGTACAGTACAATAATTACTTAATTCTGCATTACCAAAAATTCTACAGTTTCCTTTTGCTACTGCATTATCTTCCACACAAGCCTGTCCAAATATACGAGAATGACCTTTAATTGTTGCATCATCTTGTACAATGCTATCCTGGTACACAACAGCGTGTTCATCTATTAGGGCATTGTCTAGTACATTAGCAAAACCTCCAACACGTGATTTTCCTGTTACTAAACTATTTCCATATACAAAACTATTTTCCTGAATTCGTGCTTTGCTAGTTACTTGCGCATTATCAAACACAGATGCATTATGAGAAACTTTCGCACGTCCTCGTAATATTGCACTATCAAAAACACGCCCATGATCTTGTACAACAGAATAATCAAACATCTGTGCATTACCAAAAAGTCTTCCATTGCCCGAAATACGTGCATGATCATTAATTTTAGCATTGCCGTAAACTTGCACAGTATCAGAAATGACACAGTTTCCAGTAACAATAGAATTCCCTAGTATAGTGGCATAATCTTGAATTACAACTGCATTAGAAATTTTACAATTTCCAAAAATCTTACAGTTGTCTTGTACGACTACCTGATCACTTATTTGCGCATATTCAAATACCTGTGAACAACCCTTTATGATTACATCATCTGTTAAAATAGTATTGCCATAAATTTGTGCGTAGTCCATTACAGATACCATGCCTTTTATGCATGCTGTATCATACACTAGAGCATCAGGACCAACATAAGCGGAATCAGTAACATAAGCAGTATCAGCAACCCAACCACTACCGTTCACATGTTGATGCGCTGGGACTGGCCCATTCCCGTCTTGGAAATCAAAAGTTAACATACTAATATACCTACGTGTAAGTAATCTACTAGGGGGAACCAAACCCCCCCAGCAGGCAAATGGGCCATGACACGATCAACAAGCCAGGTTACTGCTCTACGTTTTAATCAGAGGACTTCATTCGCTACAGTATATTTAATCTTATACAAATTCATGCATTAATTTTTTTACTGCTAATACAGCAACATCTTTACTTACATTTGCATTACGCATAACAAAACGAACACTCTTGTCAAAGCTTAACTGTAGGCCCAGAACTGCTTCTCGTGTTGCATATTCTAATTCGTTTTCCATAACACCCTCCTAATGATCATGCATTATTGCATATAAACATAAAAGAGTCAACCCTTTACCATGTATTCCTTAAAATCTTTTTTCTCGTACATAAAATCTGTGAACTTGTTTAAATCCATGCAATCTATTCTTAAACTAATTGCTGCATTTTTGTGCTTAAGGGCCAATGTATTATAGTGTGCAGTCCTATTAGTTGTGGACATCAAATATTGATAACATTTGCGTTCAGATTCAAAAGCAACTGTGGTTTTATCCACATTAATTTTACCATTCAACATTACTAAAACACCCACAACAAACCAATCCATACTGTATCCCTTCAGAGTATTTACTCTTATGACTATATAGATAACAACAGTTATTGCAGTGCAAAAAGATGGTGCCCATGGAGGGACTCGAACCCCCACTCTTGCGAACAGGTACCTAAAACCTGCGTGTCTACCAATTTCACCACATGGGCTAAAAAATGGTGCTGGCACCAAGATTCGAACTCGGGACCTGATGATTACAAATCAACTGCTCTACCAACTGAGCTATGCCAGCAATAAATTAAGTCATACTTTTTGCTGTATCTGTAGTTTCGTCTACTCTTCGCGTCCAACCACGGCCAAAAGTATCAAAGGTACTTAGTGATTCATAGTAGGATTGTCTATTTTTTTGGTATTCCTGAATAGCAAGTTCTATACCCTGCTCTTCAACATACATGTCCACAGCCTTAAGAGTGTTTGGACCAATAGCACCATCAGCAGTACTGCCAATCATATTTTGTAAATATTTTGCAGCTCGTCCTGTGCCAGCATTTACACCAAAGTCAAACACACATAGATCTAAACCTGCTGGCAGATCATCGCCTTTTACTCTATCCCAATAATTTTTTTTATAAATTGGTGCAACATCTTCAGGAGTAAGACCTCGCATCGTGTCCTCGTCTACTTCGTGTCCTACCCATTCTTCATAAACACGTTTAGTTACACCCAGGTTGGTCATTCCGCCTGGATCTTTAGGATGATTTACATAACCGCCTTCATGATGTAAAATAATCTCAAGGCACTTTTCAAAGTTTTCACTTGCCATTTGTTGAACCTCTCTTGTACTAGATATTTAGTGGATTAATAATTGCCCACATTATTTTTTGGCTGTACGATTCTTCTTCTTTTCTGCTTTTTTTCTTTGTTCTATTACAGCTTCTTCGCCCAGTATCTTACCATACTCTAGGCCCATATAGCCCCCTGCTCCAAAACTTAATACAATAATAATTGCAGTAAAAATAAATGACATCATTTTAAAAAAATCCTTTGTTGCAAACCTCCAATTAGTTACTAAATTATTTATACACAGGTGTGATAGGAAAGGGGGGCGTTTCATAGGCATACAAGCCTCCGCGCCTCCCCTTCTTTAACGCATCCTATAATGCGGCCTACTTGGCATCGTGTCCTGTTTTGCAACTCTCCGTTGCTTCTCTTCATAGGAAGACAAATCCTACTAGCCCTTGTTAAAGGGGCATGTGTTTGGTGCGCCCTGAGAGAATCGAACTCCCCACAAATCCGTTATGAGCGGACCGTTCTACCACTGAACTAAGAGCGCATTGTTGGCGATCACTATAGGACTTGAACCTATAACCTGCAGATTAGAAGTCTGCTGCTCTATCCAGTTGAGCTAAGTGACCTTAAACTTAAAACTAACTCCAGGCCTCCACTGCAGGATCTAGGTTTGCAAGTTCAAACGCATCTAACTCCTGCTGCAATTTGCTGATATGGTTCTCAATCATTTGAACCATAGCCTGCTTTTCGTCTGACGCACCTTCAGTAAAGGCAATAATGATGTTCTTAAAAAACTCAATATCAGTAATAATGTCATTCATCTGTGTATCCTCTTAAAAACAACTTACTATTAAACATAACACAGTCTAAGTATGTGTCAATCAATTTACAGTTTATTAATTACTATTTTGCAAATTTTTAGGACGCGGTAACGGAAGTGGAGGTAATCGGGTTTCAAACTCACTAGGTACCTGATACTGCGGCCGATCATCGTCCATGTATGCAGGGTCACAACCAATTGCACTGCCGTTAGACTGAATTGCAAATAAACTAATTACTACGATTACTACTAGATATACATTAACCATTTTATTTTTTAAATCCTAATTTCCACATTGCTTCTAGGGGAGCCATCTTTTGTGCAAGCTCAAAATAGTTTTCAGCCGAAATCTTGTTTTTTACAAGAAAGTTGATCCAAGTTTTATAATTTTTTTTATATTTAAAACGAGCAACAAATGCAGGCTTCAGTTTACCTTCCCATGAAGAATGAGCATCAGGATGTACATCCAACATCATCTTAGCTCCCTTATACTGTCCTTCATACATCAGATACATACCGTCCCAAGTGAACTTTTCTTTATCAAACATCGTCATATCAAGAACCCTTTTTTAGTGCAGGTTTTATTACCGCGTCATACGTTACGCATGATTACTTCATCTTATACTTTATAATAGCACAAACCAGGGACATGTCAACCGGTTTTGTATTTTTTATATAATTTATCTATTAATCACGTCGTTCTATATCTGATTCTGATAAATTAGTTCCTAGCCAAACCTCAATTACGTGAGCTTTGCCTTTGCTGACATTAGTTGCTTTATGCCAAGTTCCTTTGGGAATGTCAATACTTTCCCCTTCTGCATAAATTCTAGTAAAAAGTTTACCATCAGGATATTCTAAATCCATAAGGATATTTCCTTTCACAACATGCCAGTGTTCGCTTCTATGTGCGTGCCTTTGATCACTTAATGCTTTGTTTTCCTCAAACTCTAGTTCTTTGACTGTCCATCCTGATCCATGGTCTAGTACCTTATATGATCCCCACGCTCTTGCAACTGTATTCATTCGCTTTTTTCCACTTCTTTCTCTACAAATTTATATGAAACTTCACATTCAGGATATTCTTTACCTAACATCATTATTTGTTCCATTACTGAGTGGCCTGAGAACTCTTTAGATGTATATACTATCTTGCCTTTTTTATTGGTAACGCTGATAAGATAATACCTTTGATAAAATTTCATATTATTTCTTTGTATTCTCATGTACTACTTCAGATTTTGTTTTGAAGTAATCATGCGTAACGTATGACGCGGTAATAAAACCTGCACTAAACACTAAAACATATATTAGAGTTGTTTTGATATTTTTTGTAAAGCCACCTTTGCCTTTATTCTTTTTGTATGCTCTCCACATCCACCAAAAACCTGCAATAGTTAAAATAACACTAACTGCAATTACCCATGGATTATTAGCAATTGCGGCGCCACTAGCACCAAATATTAAAAACAATAAACCATTTATATAACACGCTGGACACATTTTAATTTCCTTCCTTATATTCTATTTGTTTTTCGAATTCCCGTAAACGCTTATAAACACTAATCAATTCTACAATTTTTTGCCAGCTTCTTACAATATATTGCATATTTTCTGCAACCTTATTAAACGCTCTTACTGTTTGACTGACTACTCCCAGTGTAATAGTTGCTGTTACAATAGTGGGAGATAAAATTACATACGGTACAATCACCATGCCTTGTAGATAACTCCACTTGGCAATGTTAAAGTAAAAATAATGCAAGTATGAATAAAAATGTATTTTACGAACATCTTGGAATAAAAAGTCCACGTCTTCCGGATTAGCACGGAATACACTGTCTTCCCCAATTACTAGTTCTTTACGATAGGCTGCTTCTTTTTTCTGAATGTCATACTCAATACCAGGTAGCTTGCTGCCCACAAGCATCAAAACCACTGTTCCGCCCAGTGCAGTTAAGATAACAGCCCAAACTAATGCGTGATCCACTTGACCAAAGAATGGAACTTCTGTAATTGCCTTGCTTAATCCATACAGAATTGGGATAAACGCAAACAACATCATAATGCTTTCCAGTAACCCAACACCCAGATCTTCCGTAATACGAGCAAATTTTAATGTATCTTCCTGGAGCCTCTGACTTGCACCTTCAATTTTACGTGCTTTTTTCCATTGGGAATGGTAATATTCTGCCATGCTTTGCCGCCAGCGGAAAGTCCAGTGATTAACAAAATACCCGTTAAACACAACATTAATTACAATATACACGGCAGCAATGCCTGCAAATTCAAACAAGTGTGCGTTAAATTCTTCAATTTTAACAGCACCTGGTTTGCTTAGAGCTTTTTGTAATGTGTCATAAAATCGACCAAACCATTCATTAATCATTACATCCAGCTGAACAATAGTAAAAATACTAGTAAAAATTACAAGTGTGCCCAACACACTCCATAGCCACCATTTTCGATCAGTAAAAAATCTAAACATCAATATAATCCTTATAATGTGTTTATATTACTACAAAAAATTATGTAAATCGATTAATTTATTCGTTTTCTAATGGTATAAAAACTGATATCTCTATCATGTTTTTCTATTTTTTCCATCATTCTGGAATTTGTAGGATGCACAAAACTTTCTATTACATGGTATGGTTGATCTTGTAAAATATTGTAAAGCTTTTCATACATTGTATCATATATGCCTGCACCTCTATAAGCAGGATCCACATATGCAATCTCTACTATTATTTTTTTGTGCTCTGGCAGTTTATGATAAACCAACACACCGCATATACAACTGTCTTGCATGCAGTACACGGCGCTGTCTGTGCTTTCAAAGGGAAACCAATTGCGCCAACTGTGCCCTGCATCACAAATTGCAATCCAGGCTTGCATTGCAAAATATACAAGCCCGTTGGGTTCTCCGTTTATACAGTCTGTGTTAAGATATCTGTAGGACATAGCATACTCCCTGATTGAATATGCTATTTACCCTATCTATAAAAAAGTTGGTACGCCCACCAGGATTCGAACCTGGACCGCTCCCTAATCTGGGGACCTTTTGCCGGATATAAGCCGGGTGTTCTACCATTAAACTATGGGCGCATTGTTCGTTTATTATATTTTACAATTTATAAGATGTCTATAAAAAAGTTGGAGCGGGTACGGAGAATCGAACTCCGATAATAAGCTTGGAAGGCTTCTGCATTACCACTATGCTATACCCGCATTAAATATTTTCATGCTGCAGAAAATAACTCATTTTTTCTGCCATATTGTGTCTGATCTTTTTATCCTGTGCAATATATTCATTTGCTTGTGCAAAAGTATCAAAGCCTATTTCTTCAACCAATTGGTCCTGGTGTTCAATACGTAATAGCCAAATTTTCATCTACGTTTTCCTGTGCTGGGGTCGTTTGCTTCAACTGTACTTAGCACCTGGTATCCGCCCTTGTTATAAGCCTGACCCACAACATACTTGGAACTATGTTTCAATTTTGTATTCTCGTCCAACTTGCCGCTGTTGTCGATGGCAACAATTTTATTACTGAGAGGAATGGCAGGAGATGCAGGAGTCGAACCCACGCCCACAGGTTTGGAGCCTGTTGTGCTACCGTAACACTTATCTCCTTTACGTTGATCAGGATGAGCACCCATCTTACGCAACCACTTATCGTGTGCGATATCTGCTTGCTTTTGACGCTGACTTTTTTTGGTTTTACGACCATTATATTTGGTTGTGGTCATCCAAGGACCCAATAAATGCATTGTCATTAGCCTAAATACCACCATACAAAAAACCAGTTAGCAGCAAAAAAAGCCAATACACATCCAAAAACTGCTGCAATACCTGTTCGACGCTTCACAACACGCCAGTGTGTATCCTCATAATTTTTGTTGGGTTTCATTTACATCATCCTCTAGTGGATTCCATTTTAAGATTACTACGTCGCCTTCTTTGTTGCGTTTGTGCCGTAAAAAACCGTCCCGCAACATGTCTTCAATAACTTGTGATGTCAATTCCACAGCATCATTATTACCAAGCTTTCTACCATAATAATATCCGATCACTGTTCCTGTCAAGTAAAGAATTAAATAAAATACATATTCCACTAATTAGGTTCCTCCTGATTCCATGCATATAACATGTATAGTGGAACCACATATGCCAAACACACAATAATAAAAATCAATGTTAAATTATACAGCACTTAGTTTTTCCTCTACACTACGGATATGCTTGCATTTCCTATAGGCAGGACAACTACAGTCCCAGCCTCCGTCCAGCATAGTGACAGTATATTTGTTGCCCTTGCTACCTGTAACAGGCCAGGATACTCCAACAGCCCAATGCTTTTTGGTATCAATAGTCATTTTAGATCTCCTGAAAGCCAAAAACTGCAACAATCCAACTGCGCCCGTCCACGGTATCTTCGATCACATCGCCAACACTAACACTGCTCATAGGTCCCAAACGTTCAATATTTTCTTCGGGACCAATGTTACCAGTATGAAACACATCTTCTAGGCTGTTGGCAGTAATATTAGAAACGTGGGAAAAATAACCTTTGTCAAAACTGTCTTTTACAAGCTCGCTACAATCATTATCTTTACGGGCCATACCCAATTTAATACGTGCAATATTTTTAGGAACAGCATAATGATCATTTGCTTCGTTAATGATATCTACTTCTTGATCAGTAAGTTGGATCTGGAAAAGTTTGTAAATGCTCATTTCATGTTCCTGTGTCTGTGTTTCAACTTATACTTTATAATAGCACAACTCAGGGACATGTCAACCGGTTTAGGCAAAAAATTTTAACTAGAACGCTCTGAACTTAATCCTGCTTCTATTTTTCTAATATGTTTTTGATATAACTCTTGCCAGTCGCGAAAATCAGGGTGTGTGGCCTTGTGAACTGCATATTTTTTAAAGTGCTCGCCTTGTTGTGTATACCAATCCTGGAGATACGCAAATCTATAACCGAATCCATATTGGGCGCATAGTTCGAATAACACAGGAATATCTCTAAAGTTTAGGCTGCTGATAACAAAATTAATTGTTACTTCAAATTTATATCCTTGGTTCTTTTTTTCCACAAGATAATCAAAATTTTCCAGTAATCTTTCCCAATTGGCAGGAGGCCTAACTAGTTCATAGGTTTGTTTTGTTGCTGCATCCACACTTATATAAAAGTTTTCTGTATTTTCTATAATGCTTAAATTTTCGTTGCATCTAGTTTTTAAAAGTAATCCATTTGTTAAAAAGTTAATAAATTGCCCAGGTTTAAGTTTAATTTCTCGCAAAAAATCCTGATAAATTTCACTCGCAAAAGGATCGCCATTACCACTGGTTGTCAAACTTATTGGTCCATCAAAATCTTCTATTAGTTTTTGCAAATGGTTAATCATTTGCAATTTTTGTAGGAACTCCGGGTTATTGCGCTTGATAAAAATTAATTCGTCCCTACAACTGGGACATCTTAAATTGCAACTTTCGTCTATATTAACAAATAAGTCATAGGTTGGATGAACGTCCAAAGTTTCATCCAGTGTTTTTTTACCTGCTTGTCGGATTCCGCAGTTACTTACATCACAGTAAAGATAAGATCTATCTTGTACTGTAGATTGTAATTGGTGTGCAATTGGATTATTCCATATATCTTGTATCCGTTGGAAGTCCAGAATATTTCCAACGCTTACTGGTAGATACCCATCGCAAGTACATACATAAACATTACCATCGCGATCTATACTGCCGCCTCTAAAGGGCTGCCAACAAACAGTGCCAATACTTTTGTGGTGTCCAAACTGATGTTTATTGCCCCATTTTATACTACCCTGATGATTATCTGGAATACTATTCCAGATATGATCAGGAATATGATTATAAGGGTTATCAGTCATCACGAAGTCGTCTAGTTGCCCTTAGTAATTTTTGGATTTGTTTATTTTGAAAATGTAACTTTTGTTCCAGTGCTTGTACATACCTGTGACTGGGTATCTGATGTTCACGACCACTTTCATCAACGTGAACAAAATAGTCTGAACCAGAACCCCGGATTCCACCTGCTACACGATTGGGATTTTTATTAGAATTCGATTTTTGTGTTTTTTGACCGTATTGTCTATAAATGCTCATTATCAACTATTTATACGCTGTTGATATAGCTGTCTACTAGCTAGGTTTTTCATTTTAGCTTCTACCATAATATCTGCATGTTTGTTAAAACCTAGCGCCCAATCATTAACTGCAGTATTCCAAACAAAGTCACTATGCGCTCTTAGTTTTGCTTTTTTGTAACCCATTTCTAATAGTGTAGGAAAATCAGGAAGCTGTGTTGAACTATGATTTTCCAAAAGGTTTTCCCTACTTACACTATAATGAATAACAGGACGAACTCCACGCCAGCTTTCAGTTATGCGTTTAAATCTGTCGTCGCTAGGTGTGATATATTCTCCACCACTATGACACCAGTGATGGTGTATGTCAAGCACAAGGGCAATGTCCTCGGCGAGCTCCAGACTGGCATCGATTCCCCAGGCGTTCTCATCGTTTTCGATTGTAATACAGTTTCGTACTTCTGGAGACAATCTTGGAAGCACTTCTTGGATACCTGCTGGACCTCTTTTTCCGCTGATGTGGACATTACACTTGAAGTCTTGCCAATTTTTACCGTAGCCCATCCACCTGATGATATCCGCATGATACTCCATCTCCAATATACTTCTATTTACTATATCAGGATTATCACTAGCAAGAACTGTAAATTGACCCGGATGCATACTCAATCTAACATCCAGCTTTTTAGCTAAATCACCTGCACGACGGAAGCCTTTTTCCGCCGCTGCACGAATATCTGGTTGCTTCCAAAAGTCCATGTAAGATTTATGAGTATAGGCAGGCAACTGGTTGCTGCCCAGCCGTACCATACGTAGACTGGGTTCTAGACTGCCAGCATATTCAATCAAATTGTAAACAGCCTGGGTATTGTGCTCCATTAGTTCCCACAGTCGATCTTCTGCTACTTGCCTAGACTGTCGATCCAGCCAGGTAATAGTAGTTGTTCGCTCTGTAAGCGGACGCTGTATTTCTTCTAGGATTCGGGGTTTTTGCGTCTGATCCGGATGCATATATTTGCATGCAAATCCAATACGTTGAATACTAGGATCAAACATCAAATAGTAATACCATGCTGTTGGAAATATACTGCTTTTTCTGCAAAAGCACCGTCATGTCCGCCGGGTAAATCGTTCATAATTTGCCAAACATGAGTCATTTCGTGTGCAAGAAGATCAATAAATTGTTTTTCATCGTCGAATTCGTTACACATAACAATTACAATTTCGCCATTATCGTCACCAGCACCGCAAAAATCATCGCCGCTTGTGTCGATTTCCAGTTCATCTACATCCAAAGCACCATTAAAAAACGTTGCGTTAAGCATTGCAAAGCGGCTTTCTAACTGTTGCTGTGTAGGAACAAACATGTGCATCTCCTGTTGTTATATTTAATAGTAACACAACAACAGGAGATGTCAACCTATTACAAGGAGATTACCCCTGTATATATTGTGTAGGGGTATTTGCAATTTTAACAAGATGGCTGGGTTTGTTGCGACACAGTTTTAGGAAATAGGATTGCATGCTACGATCGTTTGTACAAGCAGCATTGCTGATGTAATAGAAGTATAGTACACGATGTGCATACATGTTTAGCATGAATGTGTGAAAAGCTTTGCTGGGCAACTTTGAACGAGTTTTAGTTGTAAAACTGCAGTGCTGGGCACATAGTTTTACAACAAGTTTTGCGAATTGGCTGTTAAAATTATTAGCAAGTTTGGTAGCTTGTTGACGACTAAGTGACATAGTTAGATCCTCATGTTGCAAGTTACTGTTTAAAGTAACACAACAACAGGAGATGTCAATCTATAGTCCGTGTTTTTTTATCTTGTGTATTAACAATTCCCTACTTATACCAAGATAACGGGCAGCCTGTGTTCTGTTGTTTTCAAATTTATCTAGTGCAAAAACTATCATCTCTAATTCTATATCTGTTAGAGTATCTTGTAATTTTCTGTTGGAATTTTCAAAATCTTTTAAGGGCTGTATACTTTCAATAAACTGAATTTTTTTAAACCATTTATCGAATATATCCATATTTGTCTCCCAGTTATGTTACTTATAGTAAACATTTTTACGGTTAAGTGGGTGTAAATATTTTTACATACATTGTTTAAATATTACTAAGTGTATTATCTAGGAGAATATCTATGAAAAAATTATTAGCAAGTTTAGTGTTTTGTGTATTTGCATCCGCTGCTGCGGCAGATACCAATACAGTTACAAGCACTGTAACAGGAACAAACACAGTAAGCACCGTGGGCACCACAACTGTAGACAAGACTCCGCCAACTGCTGCGGCTCCCAGTGTTGTGGTAAACAACAGTGATGTATGTAAAAGTGCATACAGTGCAGGTGTTCAAACAGGTGTGTTAGGCGTAGCTAGTGGTGTTACAGTTACAGATAAAAACTGTGAAAGATTAAAATTAGCAAGAAGCTTATATGGCATGGGCATGAAAGTTGCTGCAGTAAGCACACTATGTCAGGATGCAAGGGTTTTTGATGCAATGATTATGGCAGGAACTCCTTGTCCTTACAAAGGAAAAATTGGAGATGAGGCACTTATTGCCTGGCAAGAAAACTTTGATGAATTGCCAGATGGTGTAAAGCTTATTAAAAAAGCAAAACCCAAGCCACAAACAGAAAATAAAACCCCAAAGAAAGTTTCTGGAAACTATACTAACAAACCAGCAAATCAAGAAGACGATAATTTGTGGGAAGAAAGAAACGACAGGTAAAAAATGAAAAAAATAGCTTGTGCATTATTTTTATTATTGTTACTACTAGGCACTAGTAATGCACAAACTGTGACTACAACCACTGAAGAAACAAACAGAACCACAGACCTTACAGACACCACTGTAACTACACAAGGAACTACACAAACCACGGTTGATACATATACAGATACCATCACTGAACAAACTACTACTACCACAGTGGATGATGTAGAAACAGAAGTAACTACAACGGAAACCCAGGAAGTGATTACAAACACAACTAGCGACAACTATTTGAGTAATCCGGGATTCGAACTTAATTCAGGAAGTGCAACTGGTAATCCAACAGACTGGAACGTAGAGAGTGGTAAAGTAAGAACAGGAGGTTCTTGTGGAGTTAGTGGAGGCACTTGTATGAAAACAGGAAACGCAAGTGTGGGAGGCGGTCGTGTAACACAAAAAGTAGATCTTTTTGATCAAATGACTCAGTCTGAAATCAACAGCGGCTTTGATATCAAGTATGGTGCTCAGGTTTATGTTGATGGCAGTAATACTAGTGTCTCGGTTTGTAGTAGTAACAGTCAATATTCTGATTGCAGAGATAGCTATTCCATAACACTGGAAATATTAAGTCCAAATGGCTTGGAATACAAATTTGAGCATGATTTTTTGAATGTATCTAACAGCGGATGGCAATCACATTACTATACAGAATCTATACCCAGCAATGATTATACAAGTTTGATAGCAAGACTGGAATTGTGGGGGATAGATGCTGGGTATCATAATGGATATCATGGTCCATTTTTTGATAACACACTAATTCAAACTACATTTGATGTAGTAAGTTACATTACAAATCAGATTACAGAAATTGTTATAGAGCAGGTTACCACAACTGTTGTAGAAGAAAGTATAAGGACAGAAACCTATGAGGTTATAACCACAACTGAGATAGAGGTAGAAACAACTGACAGCACAGATACTACAGACACAACAGATACCCAAACCAGTAATGACGAAGTTACTGTGGAAATAGATAATACCACAGATGATGATACTACTACAGATACTAC
>CAACVD010000079.1_pt1 | contig 37532 bp, 43 predicted proteins | sample 2381771 | NCBI WGS metagenome assembly CAACVD01 (sample SAMEA5211965, study PRJEB30684) | marine metagenome | biome: Marine; feature: Epipelagic; material: Water | collected 2015-10-15 | depth 15 m
CAAGCGATAACGCACAAATCCATCCGCACAATGGCCTCCACGATGATTGAAACCAGTTACCTTTTGCTTCTTCTGTGTTTAATTTTATTTGAGCCAGAGCTAATTCTTGACCATGTTTTTCTGCCATAGTAGATATTTCATGAGCAAGTTGTGCTTGTTTATCTTTGTCTCTTACAAATTTACCTATGAGTTTAGTTGCAGGTCCTATTAGTGCAGTAAGTGCCATTATTTAACTCCTATAAATTTTTTACCTTTTACTTGTATATCTTTTATACCTTTTATATCACTCATACCTACACCATTTTCTCTGTGAGGACAACCTGGTTTTTTTATTACCATAACACCTATACTAAAACCAAGTGCTTTTTGACTAACTTTATTAGTTCTAATTTTACCTACTAAATTCGATAATCCTTTTGATAAGTCAGAAGGACTAACAGATTTATCAATAGGTGCTACATTACCTCTTTCTTTTGCTCTGTTATATGCACCTTTTTTAATAGTTTGAAGTTTGTTATTTTTCATTTGCACTGTAGGATAAATTTCTTTATCTGTTGTGCTGGTTCTCATAGTTTCATTATTGGGTGTAGGTTTTGTTTTTGCATTTACTGCTCTATTAATAAAAGGATATTTTTTACTTTTAATTAATTTAGCAGCTTCTCTGTAAGCTGCACCTGGATTATCTAATTTATAAATACCTTGAGGAGTTTTTCCTTTTTTAGGTGGTGGTCCAAAAGCTTTACCTGTTTTAGCAGACTGTACAAATTTTCTTTTCTTAAAATATTCTTTTTTTTGTTCTGGTCCTATATATATTTCCTCAAAGTTTTTTTTCTTAAGTGGATTGTATCTTTTGTGTCTTATAGCACCTTTACCTTTAATAGCCTCGTAGACTGTAACTTTTTTACCCTTCATTTTTAGCCTCATCGTTTTCAATTTTACGTTCTGTTAAATCAAGCTTTTCATCAGCTACTCTTATTCTTTCTTTTCCTGCTTCTTCAGCATCTTCTCTAATCATTCTATCTAAATCAATTCTTTGTTCAAACTCATTTGATTTTCTTTGCATATCCATAGCAGACTCTTGTGCTCTTCTTTGAATATCTGCTGCTTTTAAGTCAAGCTCTCTGTTTTTTAACATTACTAATGGGTCTGGTTTTTCACCACCTTGCTCACCCTGCACAAACATAGCTATAAGCATTGATATTTGCTCTGCAATCATACTTTCTGTTTCTGCTTGATAAGATTGTGGGTCTACTTGTTGTAATTGTTTTAAATCAGGTCTATTTGTATTTATTTCTATAAGTATTTGTGCTCTAGCTTTAAAACTAATGTGTTCCATAACATGACCAGTCAATAAAGCATGTACCATTGGATTAGCTTGTACCATTCTAGTCTTCATAAATGCTACATGTGATGAGATATGAGCATCATGGTTTTGAAAATAAAAAGCAGTAGGTATTTCCATACGTAAAGCACCTGCATTTTCTACTCCTGGGTCTTTTGGTGTAGGTTTTTTCTCTGGTTTTAATAATTTATCAATTTCTTTTGTTCCCATTGCTTCATAAACTCTTCTGTAAGCTTCTCTTATGTCATGAAGTTGTGGATTTGACTGTGCAACTTGTAATTGTTGACTTGCGAGTGTAATTCTTTGCGATAAACTAAAAATATTAGGGTCTGCGACTGGAATTATGTCTACTTCGGGACCAAAATCAGCTGCTTTTATAGTATTATCTGCACCAACTACCTGATATGGGTAGACTGGAGGTAAATAAGTACCAAAAACATTAGCTAAAAGTTTAAATTCTAGTCTCATTGCATAATAACAACGCTTATGAATAGCACTCATAACTCTTGAGCCTCTTTCAAGCATTGCTAAAGTAGTTCCAACAGCTCTATTTTGCTTATCTTCTCCAGTTTGCATGTCCATGACACCAGCAAATTTTTGTCCAGCTTGTACAACAAAACCTAATAATGAAAAAAGAACCTGACTAGGCTCTTTGAAAGGTAACATTTGAAACTGATCTTTAATATTTCCTCCTGGTGCATCGACATCTCTAAATTCTCCAGGTTGAAATGGTTGATCGTCATCTCTTATTCGTAAACCTCTTGATTTAAAACCAGCAGGTAAGTTTGATAATGTACCTGCATCTAGTAATTGTCTTAATGCAGCTGTTGCAGTTTTTGATAAACCACCAATCATATGAATTAAACCAAATCCATAAAAACCAAGACCAGGTAAAAATTTATAATGAACAAAATAATCTATACGTTTCATCATTTCATCATCTTGTCTATAGTTTCTATAAATAGATAATATTTCTTGTGAGCCCTCATCTATTGTCACAATGTGTGGAACTTTTATATTTTTATCATCGTTGTCAGAATCCATATATCCTTCTAGGTCTAAATCAACGTGCATTTCTAAAATATTTAATTGATAATCTGTAGCATCTCCCTCATTGACACCTTCTAATTGATTATACTTATCTTGTATCTCATTATCTGAAGCCATACTTGGAATTATATCTACATCTCTATAAAAACCTGCTTGTTGTTTTTTTAATACTTCATTCTCTGACATTTTTAAAACATGTGTAATTCTTTCACAATCTTTTAAGTCAGTTGCATAATAAGGAACAACTAAATCTTCAGCTGGAATAAATTTTGATACAGCTCTTCGCATTATTTCATCGTAATATATTTTTTTAAAAGAAGAACCTGCCAAAGGAAGGTAAAATAAAAGTTGATCAAAATCAGGTGTGTATTCTTCCATCTCTTCTGTCAACATATAGTTCATATAATCTTTTACACGTTTTGCTTGTTGAAGTTTTTGGTCATCATCAGCACCAATAACTTGTGTTCTTACAGGACCAGATGCAGGTAACAATTCTTTGTAAGCTTGTGCTTGAAATTGTGTTACAGATTCTGCAAGTAATGGATGTGTAACAGAAGATGCACCAGAAAAAGGTTTTGCATCATCGTTGTATTTAAAACCAAGTAAATCTAAGCCAGATATATATCCTTTTTCCCAATCACTTCTAGATTCTTTATCTCTTTTGTAATCAGATAATAATTCAGAAGCTAATCTACCCAACAAAGTGTCATCCATATCTTCAGTAAGATTATCATAGAAATTTTCTTGCTCTTCCATCTCTTCTTCTGGCTCTTCACCTTCTTGCATAATTTCTACATCTACTTCATCAGGTCCTTGCTCTTCATCAGGCAAACCCTCAATAGGGTCATCACTGACTGTAGTTTCTACTATATCTTGTTCTGTTACTTCTTCGTCTTGTATCATGTTAACCTTGTTTTTTTATTTTTAATTTCTCTTTTTGAAGGACATGTAACAAATGTACCAGCTTTTGCTTTAACACGTACATCTTTTTTTGATTTTTCTTTTACAGCTTTTTGGATTGAACCACCAGGCATAGGAAACATTTGACCCTTTTGTATATCGTATAATAGTATTTTTCTATTCCTTGTTTCTATTCCTGCTAACATATCAGGTGCAGATATTTTAGGAGGTTGTTTTCTTTTTAACAACTTTTGTGCTTCTGTTAACATGTACAGATTTTTTTTTGCTTTTTTAGACATAGTTTATGTTACCATTTAAAAACATTAACCGCTAGTCCCCCTTCTTTGTATGACTTCATAGGCATCTCTTTAAAACTTGGTTTTATTTTTATAGCATACACTAAGAAAAAATCAGATTCATTTTTAGTATCAAGATGTTGTACAACATCTCCTGTTTTTTTTCTAATCTGAACCATAGCATCATCTTTTAAATTTTGATTAGAGCCACCAAACCTGCCTCCATTAAAAGGTAAATTTTTTAATCCTGATGGTCCAAGGTTTTCATATTCTTCCAAAGTCATTGAACCTACATGTTCTTGAAAATCTGTTTCTTTACCTGTTAAAGGATCAATAGTTTTTTGTTGTTTATTAGCAATAAACTTTACTTCATCGGTTGGGTTTGATTTATATACTTTTATAGTTTTAACTTCTGTGCCATGTTCTTGTGCAAATTTTTTTAAAAAACTAGGAAGAGTTGCACCTTGAGCACTTGCTTTTCTTCCAACATTTGTTCTACCCTCTGTAGCTCCAGGTTGTATAGTATTACTTTTTAAATCTTTAAAACTACTTACTCCTGTTCTTAAATCACCTCTACCATAAGCATTTCCATAAAACTCTAAATTACCTAAAAGTTGAGCAGTTCCTCTTGTATGATGACCTACTTCATATGGAACAATTCCTACCCACTGCACACCATCTTTTGCTGCTTCTCGTATTACTTGTTTTACAGCTAAAGGTCCCCACACTTCTTTTTTTTGCATGGGTAAATAATCTGCTTGAGACATAGTTCTACGAGTGGCTTGTGAAGGAATAAGTTCTCTTAAAGTTTTAAAACTTTCTCTAAGTTCTTTTAATTTTATGTTATCTTCTTCTGTTCTTGCTAATCCTTTTGCTACAATTTGTTTCATGTCATCAACAATAGTTAATAACCTATCGTTGTAAGTTGCAGATGTAATAGTGTTAAGGTTAAACATATTTTGTCTTAACTCATCTTTCTTAAATAAAAACCTATCACCAAATTTTTTACTTGGTTTTGTGTATAACTCTGTGTATTGGGTTGGACTCATGACTGATAATCTTTGTTGTATTTCTGTGTCTGTGATATTTGGATCACCTCTTTCTGCTCTTTTAGCATTCTCTTCTGCTTTGTAACGATTGTATGCTAATTCTTTTCTCTTAGTGTTAAAAAATTTTTCTACTCCTTGTTGTTTATCACTTTGTGCTTCATCTATTAACATAATTTTTTCTTTAGGAGCATTAGTGCTAGGTGTTCCTTTTAAATCTGTAGAAGCTACAAAACGTGTATGATAACGAACGTGTACTACTTGTGCATCTAAAGGACTACCATCAGGTGCTTGATGAAAATGGTTTGGACCTATTTTCATAGAACCAGGTAAAGTAGATAAACCTTTATCTGTAATAGTAATAACATCTTCATCGTACTGTTCTCCTCCTAAAGTTCTATACACTCTTTCTAAAGGATACTCCATAACAGATGATACATTTTTTCCTTTTTTTCCAGTACGTACATTTTCTTCAAAATAATTTCTATCTTGTCTGTCAAAAACATATTTACTTGGTCGTCTAGAAAAAAAATTACCATGTAACTCATTTGCTGATTTAAGTACGTTGCTAGACATTTCAGGATTATAAGTTTCAATATGTTCTAAAATTTTATCGTTTTTAATACTTTTGTTCTCTGGCTTACTTAATTCTTTTTTTGCTTGTTTTACAAAGTCGTTAAAATTTTCATGGTGTGTAAGATTTTGCCAACTCATTTTTTTAGTTGCCTCGTCAGCTCCCCCATAATAAGGACCAATCATTTCTTGATGCTTACCAATACCTTTGCTTATTTGATGAGCTTGGTGAAGTAAACTTAAATATTCATATCTTACTTTATCTGATGGTTCTGTTGCATTGTTTTTTAATTCTAGTAATCTTTTTTTAGTTAACTTTTGACCTATGTCAGGGTCTGCTCTTAGTATGTCATCTAAAAGATGACCCTCTGAATCGTGAAAAATTTTATTGTATCTTTTTACTACACTAGATGAATACTTAATAACACTCAAATTATTACCAGGGGCTTTTTGTATTAACTCCATTAATGTCACAGGGTCTACTTTAATCTCTCCGCCTTTTGTTCCTGATAATTTGTTTATATCTTGAATATACTTTAAATAACCACCAGTAAGTTTTCTACCAGTAATTGGTTTTTGTTTTTCTACTATTTTATTATACTTTTTAATTCTTTCTATTCCCTGTGGGTCTATAATTTTTGTTTTTATAACAGGAGAAGTTGTGTCTGTTGGATCAAAAATTTTTTGTGTATATTTTTTAACACCTATAGTTTGTGTGTCAGAAAACTGAGCAATGTTAGTATCTCTAAGTTCCTCAAGCGAGACTACTGCTTTTTGTTTTGTACCATCAGCTAAATAAGATATTTCTTTTGGTGATTTTGATGTAAAAAAATCTACCCAAAAACTAACTGGTTGTGGTTTTACATCTGGGTATTTTACAGCAAGATAATGAAATAAAGTTGAACCCCCAGGTAAATCGCCTTGCTCTGAAGTACCACCTAAAGAAAAAGGTTTCTCTCTTTCTGCTTTTGCCATTTTTTCTTTATACTCTTTATTGGCTTTTAAAATTTGAGAAGCTACACTTTGTGTTTCTATATCTTGTGGATCAACAGGTGTATCTGTAGTTACAAGTTCTTTACTTTTACTTATTCTATCTTCTGGTCTTGTATAAGTTATTTGACGTGCGTCTGGGTCTCTTGGTCTTGTAACAGAAGCAAAATCGTCTGCATACTGTTTTACAAATTTACCAATAGGCTTACGAAAAATTATAGATGCAGCAATAGAACCTGCACCTGCTAACGCACCTAACCCTAAGCCAGAACCTTCTTCCTCATCAATGTACTCTTCAGCCATTAGTTATCCTGTTTTTGGTGGTCTGCCTCTTCCTCTTTTTTTCTTAGGAAGACACTCACACAATTTTCCAAATAATCTTTTTTTAATTTTACTAAATATGTCTTTAATTTTTTGTATCATATTATCCTCAATAATAGTTATATTCTCTAGGAGGTCTATCTTCCCTATCAACAAAATCAGAATACAGTTCAACAAAGTTGCCTTGTCTGTATCTTAACATAGCCTGTGTCATACTGTCCACATAGTCATCGTTTGCTCCATGAGGAAAAGCTGCAACTTCTTCAATTACTTCTTCTGCAAATTTTTCTCCATAAGGAAACCACACTGCACCACTTTCAAATATTGGAGCAACAGCATTTACTCTTGTATGTTTATCATTACCTTTAGTAGGAACAAATGGTACAACAGGTATACCCATTCTTCTAAATTCTTGAGTCAATGGTTCTCCACTAGCTTTTTGTTCAATGATTACTGATTCGGGTTCCCAGTATTTGTAATGGTCTAATGCTACAGCTTTGAGTTCTGGAAAATCATACTTGCCACGAAAAGCATCAAGCAAAATTATTTGTGGTCCCCCTCCATCTTCTGGAATAAAAATACCCCAAGTTGTAATCGCAGAATAGTCAGCAGTTTCTTTTTTACTAAATGCTGTATCATAACTTTGTATAACATGTACTAAATTTGGTATTCCATCTTTTTCCCATTCTTGCCACCACTCACGTTTTATAATAGCTCCCTCTTCTGAAGTAGGTTCTTGCATGTACTGGGCTGACCAGTTTCTAATTGGTACAGATGATTTGATAGTTTCTAATTCTTCTAGGTTCCAATATTCAGGCCAGACTGGATTACCAGATGGAAGTATTGCAGGAAAAGAAATTTGTTTCCATGTATCGGCTTTCGGTTCTGTTTGAGCCCGTAGCAATCTGCCAGTTAAATCATCCTCGGCCCATCGTGTCATTACTAAAAGTATCGAGCCTCCAGGTTGCAATCTTTGTCTGGGTCCTGAAACATACCAATCATATGCACGTTCCATTGCAACATCAGACATGGAATCTTGTTCCGTGTGTGGATCATCAATAATCAATAAATCTGCACCACGACCCGTGATAGATGCTCCGACACCAGCAGCATAATATTCACCACCTTGACTTATCTCCCATCTACCTTTTGCTTTTGAGTCTTCTCTTAATTTAACATCTCCAAAAATTTGTTTATACTCTGGTGAATCAATAATGTTACGAACCTTACTACCGAACCTTACTGCAAGTTCTGTGTTATGAGAAACTTGCATAATTTTCATTTTTGGATACTTACCAATAACCCAAGCAGGGAAGTATACAGAAGCAAATTCAGATTTAGTATGTCTTGGAGGCATGTTTATAATGAGCCTCCCTTTTTTTTCTTGAGCTATTTTTGTAAATTGGTCAGCTATAAGCTGATGATGTCCTATTTTTTTTTTATTATTTGTCTTACGATATATGAAATCTGGCCATACCTCTTTAACAAAATACAAAAAATTATCTTGGCAGAGCTTCACATGTTTTATCCAGAGCCTCTCTACTTCTAATCTTAATTTATCTGTCGTTAAGTTTTCAGCTTCCATATCGTTTCAGAATATCCTGCGTGTATAAATCTTGCACCTTTACTGACTTTTTGTCAAGCATATCCCTTATCCGTAATGGGAATTATAAAAACCCCAAAGCTCCACCAAAAGATGATAGAGCCTTCTAAACTTGTGGGAAAAAATGGGGTAACCAAATAAAACGGCAACCCCATTTTTAATGCTTAACCTCTCATAATTATCTGTAGTTCTGCTAATGATTGAGATACTTGCTCCTTTAAGAAATCAGTACTCTCATTATTAGGATAATTAACGAAGGTTTCTATTATAGCCTTTTCTAATGCTGAACAAATAAGCTGATAATTTATTTGTTGTCTAGCCTTTTCAATATCTTCATTATTAGTATCTTGTAATAGATTATCTCTTACTCTATTAATAGAAGTATTGTTTACTAAACTCTCATTTAACATTCTAATAATATCACTCATTAGTTCACCTCTTTAATATGTTGAGTATGAAGAGTAACAACAGGTCTATCCTTCAATAAATATTTCTCGTGTAATTCTGGATTTTCCTTTGCGAATGTCTTGACATCAAATTGGTCTCGATAATCGACAGTCCTTTGAATAAATCCTTCCCACCCTTTGATATTCTCTAAATGAATTTCATTGGTTTTTAAAGTGTCAAGAATCTGATTGATAACTGCTTTCTTTTTTGCAAAAGACTTATTATATTTCTTTCTCTCTATATCATCAAGAGCAAGATTAATAACTAATTCACAAATCGCTTTTCCGTCTAATTTAAGTTTTTTATTTTTCAATTTTTCCTCCATTGGTTTTTGATTAATAATTAAACTTATATATAAGTATAGTGATATTATCCGATATAGCAAGGATTAATTTAGTTATTTTAAATTTTTTTTAGTCGACCAACTATCCACAGCCTCGAAGCCAACTTGGTCAGAGTCGACTGGCGTTTTTTTTCGTGGGAATGGGAAGTGGGATTACCTGGGCAAATGAATGGGAAACGGCATTCCCAGCCCGTGCGATCCTGGCGGCTGCTGCCAGATCACAAAACCAAAATCACAAATGGGAATGGGAAAACGGGAATGGGAACTAGGTGAAAAAATATAAGACGGCTAGAGTGAGTACCAAATATAGTACACACTCTAGGAAAAAAGAAAACACAATTAGCAAATTGAAAAGCCTCGACTTGCTCGACAAAACTTCATAAAGTCTATTACATTACTTTCTGAAAATGGATAACTTGCCTCCCAATCATATTGCTTTTGTATATCTTCCCATTGGCTTTTGAATGGTTCAGGATATTTAACAGGTGCTAGTTTCTCTCCTGTCTTGTCCTGCACAATTTTTTCAAGCTCCCTTTTCTTCTCTTCAAGAAGTTTGTTTGTTTCGTCTGCTTCTTTCATTCTTTTTTTGTAATGCTCTTCGACTTGTTTAACTCTTGATGTGTTTAACTCTTGTTCAAGTCTTTCAGCAATCTTGGTAGCTTTTTCTTCACTGACTTCAAAACCATCATTATGATGCCAACTCTTTTGCTCTTCTTCTGTGAACTCGTTTCCCATTAGTTTTAATACATAATTAGCTAATGGTCTCCACCACCAAACATTGTTTCTAAAATAGTACCCAACATTTTCATCTTCAAATCTAGTTAAGTCTTTAAAGAAATCGTCTTTTTCTTTTGCAGTTGGTTTGCTCTCCCAATCTATAGTTGGTTTAGCTCTTGTTAAATCTGGATTGAATCCGTATAAATCAAATCCCATTTTTACCTCCATTGGTTAGTTAAAATATTATTATACTATATATATCGGATAATGCAAATGATTTTTTTACAAGTGCTATGACCAAATCGAATGTTAATCAATTTTCCAGCTCCGGCAGGGCCGGAAATACAAAACAAAGGAACAAAGGACTAAACAATACTAAAAACGGGAACGGGAGTTAGTTTCCAGCCCGTGCGATCCCGCGGCCAGCTCGCTGACAAAACGAAAAAAAAATGTCCCCGAACCCAAAACGGGAACGGGAACGGGATTTATTCATCTTCTTCTACCTTTGGAAAGTGGTCAGGAGCTTTGCCAAAATCTTTCATATATTCCATTAGACCTTCTCTATTAATTATTAAGACACCTTCTTTCTTTACTTTTATAAAACCTCTTGCCTCAAAATCTTTCATAGCTTCTATGAAACTAGGGTCTTGTAACATTAGTTTTGTGATTTCATCCATTTTTATCCTCCATTGTTTGGTAGCGTGTGTGATGGTACTAGGAATTTTGTGCACGCCATCACATCTGCTACATTATTATAATACTATATTTATCGGATAATGCAACACATTTTATACATCTTTCTGTCTCCAGCTCGTCCCGCGGCCAGCTGCGGCTCCTGTGCGGACCTGATCACAAAAATTATAATTGCAAACGGGAACGGGAACGGCAAAACGGCAACGGGCTCAAAAAATAGCCCAAGCTAGAAAAAATAAAATTAGTAATGCTCCGTACCCTGTGAGCTTAGGAGCCCACAGGATCATCAAAAATAAAAAAGCTAATAAACCAATCATTAAAATTGCCTTATTAATATACGACCATCAGGCAAGTAACCTACATGGGTCTTGCTTTCCAAATCGTCTTTCGTTTCAATGTCGTTGTAGTCTTCTCTTAACTTCTCGAGTGACTCATACTCTGCATAGTCGCAGCAAAAGCTGACAGGGTCATAAGCTACCTTTGGGTTGATCTCTGTCTCCCAATCATAGATAAGCTGCCACGCCTCGTAGCTGAACTGCTTCCAGCGTGAGTGCTGCCGCACCTTCTCCAAAAAATTTTGTTGATCTAATATTATTATCATAGTATTACCTCCATTGGTTATCCTCTATATATATACAGGATTTTACAGGATGTCAAGGCTTGCTGCAAAAAAAACGCCAGGAGAAACAGCATGAAAAAACCCCAGAAACACGGACTTTTTAGTCAGCCACTCAGCGAGCCGCCGGCGAGGAACACTAGCTGGAAACACTAGAAAACTTGACTTTTTCATAACGGGCACGGGCACCTGCCAGCTGCGGCCCAGGGATCACGCTGCCTGGCTGGCCATCCAGGATAGAATTTGTGAAACGGGGGTGGGAATTTGTGCAACGGGAACGGGCACGGGGATACCAGGTTCACGAATCTCGTATAGTTTAGGCGGTACATGGGAGAGGGGCCAGTTCATAATAAAACATAACCCTCCTGATTCTCTATGGTTGAGATGCCAAGCTATTTGATACTTTGAAATGTTTAAATTCTTAACTTGATTTGCTTTTAATTCTACCCAAAAAGATAAATCCTCAAAACAACAATGAACATCAGGTATTCCGTTGATTGTAGCACTTTCTATTTTAGTGAAATGTGCTCTTTTATGTTCCTTTTGAAACTGGTTAAGGTAACTCCAAATTTTTTTTTCATTTAATTTTCTTTTTAGTTGGCGTGACATCTATAATTGTAGCTCCATCATCTATTTTTTTTTCTAGTTCTTGCAATCTTTTCTCTAATTGTTCTCTGTTCATACCCTCAAGAGTACTATGAAGCACTTCTTTTTTCTCTACAAATTGACCTGCTAATTGTCCTGATCTAAATTCAGCTGCTATTGCTCCAGTATATTGTCCTTTTGCTTCTGCTCCATCTCTTAATCTTTCAAAAGTTTTATATCTTCTTAATTTATCTTTTTCATACTTTTCTTGTTCTTTACCTAATTTATGTTCTAGATATCTACACACATGAGGATTTGCATTTTGATTAGTAAGTTTACTGGCAAGTACCATTGCAGATTCTTTGTTTTTAGTTTTGTAACCTGCTTCAATTAAAGCATCTGTTTTTGTAATTACTCCCCACTTCTCAACTAATATATCAATAAACTTTTTTTGTTTATTAGTTAAGTCTTGTACTGTTCTAACTTGTTTACTTCGTTGTGGCATATATATCTCTATACAAAAAATAAAATATTTTTATATTTTTCTGCAAAACAGTCCTCTCTTTTCCCAAAAAACATGCAAAATTCCCAAAACTTTCCCAAAACTATTTCTCTGTAACACTATGTTTTCTCCTGTTTTTTCTGTTTTCCCAAAACTATTGCCTATTTTACACTTATGTTTTTAAAAAAAAGTTTGTATAGAGTATATACTAGTAAATTAAAAAAACACAAAATCATTTGACTTATCCTATATTATCCTTTATTTTAAGGTCAAGTTCAATTTTTAATTGAGCCCTCCATTGGTGTGGGTTAGCTTTGGTTAACCCACCCTTCATACAATAACTCCTAAAATTACATTAGTTACATAACAACTGTTTTCTAAAACGGCTTCTTGTCTTACAACTTTTAATTTCTTTTTTAATAATTTTTTTTGATTTATATCACAAGCTTTTCGCCATTTTTTTAATAACAAACTATATTTTTTCCAACTTACATGCGTTTCTTTAAATCTTATGTGGTTATTTATCATAGCTTTTTTGTAAGCAGCTTTAACATGTTCAGGGTCTAACATAGCCCAGTTACATACTCTATCAAAATCAGAACAAGAACTCATTATCCAATTGTGAGCCGTTGTTTTTAAAACGGCTGACTTTCTATCTACTCTTTCAATCATAGTGTCTTCTAAAGCATTTATAATAACACCTCTCCACATATAATTTTCGGGAAGCATATTATCGTGGTTCAATAACATTCTTGCAAATCTATATCCTAATTTTTTTAAAAATTCTGTTGAGGGAGGTTGAAATTGTTGCTTAGTCGCCATTGACAATCTTGAACTTTAAAATATTGTTTTTTCTTTTCCTTGTTCTGGGTTGAAAGATGGCATTGTCGAACTCTGCATCGTAACGATGTCCAAAGTTAAAATCATCTCTATATTTTAAAGAACGCATAACGCCAGTTACGTAGTTATAATCTTCATTATTAAGATTATCCCTGAGTATTTCTAACGCTATGTAAAAATCTTTTTTGTTTCTGTCAGCCATATAATACCTAATTTATATAAAAAATGCACCATGACTCGTGTCTCTTGTTTCTAATAATTTAGCAAAACTAAATAATTTTTCAACTACTTAGTTACATATCCCCATCTTTAGATTTATCAATCATTTGTTTTTTAAACTTATCCACACTTGTTTTATGATGCTTTGCCATATTAATTATGTAATCGTTAATAAGTTTAGTGATGGTACCTGTAAATTTTCTATTTTTAAGATAGGATATACCTCTAATTGCATGGTAGTCATCAACATTCAAAGTTATACTTTTCCATTTAGTTTTGTCCATATTTATCTCCTGTTAAATTAATAAGGTTCTAAGTTACAATACGATCTAGGTATACCTAGCATAGGTCTACCATCATATTTATTTTTTTCAGCTTCGTTAGTATTTTTATCGTTGTAATGAAAAAAAACTTGAGCACAAGTATCACCTGTAAATTTTTCTCTCCAGTGCTCACACAAGTGTCCTTTATAGATCATCATATCACCTGGTTTTAATATTACTTCTACACCTTTAGATTCACCCCCTTGGTAAACCATGTATTCTCCTTCTTGTTTATAACCTCCTATACTTTCATCTGGCTCTATGTATATAGCCCATTCATCTCCACCTAAATTCATAGTGGTGGATATTTCACAACTAAATCTGTCTTTATGTCTTTTTAAGACATTACCTTTTATATACAACCTTGCATAAGAGTAATTTGGTATTAGCTTCATGTTTATTTTTTTTTCTATAAAGTTAGTACATGATTCTAATAAAGTTTCCATAACGATATCTCCATAATTTGAAAAAGCACCCTCTGCTTGATTATCAAAGAAAAACCCCCAACAATCTGTATCTACTTTATCATTATCCCATAGCCATTTTGATACTTCTGCTTTTTTTTGCAAACACTTATATGCAAACTGGCAAATTTTAGGATCAATTGCTTTTCTAATTATTACATAATTATTTTTATTAAAATCAGTCATGACAAAAACACGCATCATCTGCTTTGTCGAACTCAAATAAATCTAACTGGCTCTTACTTATTTCTAATAATGTTTCGTATTTCGGTCTATCGTGTCTAAACAAGAAACCATCTTTAGATTTGGTTCCCAATTGTTTCTTTTCTTGATCCATCCACCATTGTGCTTTTTCTGGATAATTTTTTAGTATATTTAGAATAGTATTTTTACCCTTCAAGAAACATAAATCACAATTACCAAGAGGAGTTTTTCCTTTTACACCTGGTAATTTAAGATCAAAGTCGTTGTTTTCCCAAAAAGCAGCAACATCTTTTACACTTTTTTTTGCAGTATGTAAGGGTGCTTCACTATCCCATCTCTCTTTTTGTTTAGCCTTGTTTAATCTAGCCACCCTGTGTGGTTCATCGTAACGCAATCCAACATAGTTAAACCATTTTTTATGTCCCTTTGACATCATAAAATCTTTCATCACTCTTATTTTTAATTCTGATGTGCAGTATCTAGTTACTGGATTGGGTAAAAATTTTCTTTTATCTATAAGTTTATCGTAAGGCTCCCCGTTTCGTGATGCGGAGTTGTGGTTTACTTCTATAAACTTTTCTGTTTCGTGCCACTCTAGCCAGTATATTTTTACATTCCATCTTTCTCCACAGTCACGCACAAAATCTAATGTTTGAGGCATTTCTTTTCCTGTGTTTGCAAAAACAACATAGAGCTGCTCGGGTATTGTATTATTATAAGTATCTAAAATTTCTCTTAACATAAACCCAGAGGTTCTGCCTCCGGAAAAGCTAAGTAGACCAGGTGTTTTAATATTATAAAGACTCATCAGGCTCCTCTTTTTCACCGCAGTCATCTGCGATCTTTAACATCACCATCTTAATTGCAGTTCTCTTGGTAAACAAGAAATGTTTAACACCTCTTTTATCATAAAAATTTACACCAGCTATATTTCTAATGATGTGTTTGTAATCAAGAGGAGTTGACCACTCCCCCTGACTATTTACACTTTTAACACTATCGAGCTGGTACGATAATGCTTCATATAGTTCTTCTTTAGTTTGACAACGCATTTAGCAGTTGCCCTCTTGAGCTTGAGCTTGATTTAAAAAGTCTTGCACTGCATCTTTAGCATCAACAGGCATACCTTGTAATAAACAAATTTTTATATTTTCATCTTCTAACATTTGTTTTGTGGCTTCTTCTTTTGTAATTTTTTTAGATTTAAAAGCCAGTATAATCTGCTCCATCTTGTCTTCTGCTTTTTCTAAATAGTAATCAAATAGTCTACTCATAATATTCCTTTAACCTTCCTTTATCTTTTGATTGCATAAACTCTTTACCAAATGCAGCTTCATTTATTTCTTGTATTTTTTGTTTATATGCTTCTATTCTTAACTCATACATTTGAATAGCTAGTTCAGCCATACTAACTAAAGGACTTTGTTTTGCTTTCTCTATCAAGTCCTCTTGCTTCTTTATCATTTTTAATATATTAGCTAACTTAATTCTATGTAAATCTATAACATTACTCATTATGCCACCTTCAATGGTTTTAGTAGAGACCAACTTTTTTTCTTAGACTCCTCTGTCATTAACAATTCATCAGCTGCTTTGTATCCATGCTTACCAATCATAATGTGATGTGTTTCTTCTAATGGTATTCTAATAGTAATCTTGTTTTTAGGATTATACCAATATGAAGTTGTTATTCTCATTATGTGTAACTTTACATGTTGTGGTGTTACCATCAACCAGTCTGAGTTTTTAAATGATCTTATTTTTCTTTTCTGTTTCATGTTTCTTTCTCCAAGTTGTGGGTGGCATTGTGAATAAGTATGTATTGGAGTGCCACCCATATACTATATATATGCAATTTTCTCGGATAAGTCAATACCTTTATACTGCCTCACCAAAGTTTTTTCCTATTGCTACATCTACTACACTAGGCACATTTAGTTCCATACAGTTTTCCATAGTTTTCTTTATCTTTTCTATTTGGCTCTTATCTGAAATATTAAAACATAGTTCATCGTGTATTTGTAATACAGGTTGTATGTTTAACTCTTCTTTACAAGCAACAATTGCTGCTTTTGTTTGATCAGCTGCACTACCTTGTATTAATCTATTTAACGCTTTATAGGTATAGCAACGCTTAATATTATTTCTACCATATTTAGCTACGGCATTATCAAACTTTTCTGGTGTGTATACTCCAAAGTCTTTTGGCTCCCACATATTAAAACGACACTTACGACCTTTCTTTGTTCGTATGACACCAGTTTCATTTGCTTTACGCATACATCTATCTGAGAGCTGCTTAACAAAAGGTACTTTTGTATTGTATTTAGTTATCAAAGCTATAGCTTCTTCATACTCAAGACCTAACATATTTGATAGTTTATGTTTACCCATACCATACATCAATCCAAGTCCGATGGTCTTTGCTTGTTTACGACCAATACCACAAATATCTGCTACTGTCTGATGAAAATCAGCATCTGCATTTGCATAAGATTCTACAAGCTCCTGACTGCCTTCATAGCCTTCACCAATACTACTAGCATAATGAACCACCAGTCTAGGCTCCTGTTGTGAGTAATCAAAACTTCCCCACTTACATTTTTCTTCTGGTAAGAATAAACCTCTAATCAGAGGACCAAAGTCTTTGCTTCGAGCTGGTAGTTGTTGCAAGTTAGGATTAGACATAGATAACCTGCCAGATACAGTACCACCATTATCAGATCGGAGCTGATTAATCTCACCATAAATACGACCATTGTGTTCATACTTCATAATACTAGATAAAAATGTGTTGTGAAATTTGTTTATCTCTCTTGTCTTTACAATTAATTTACTAAACTCATGTTCATTGTTTGACAACCAGTTTTGTGTAAAGCTTGGCTCTTTTGACTTTTCTGTTCTTGGATAGTCAATACCTAATTTATCAAACGCCCAGGCTATTTGACGAGCTGCCCAAATATCAATATCTTTACCAATCATTTTATTTATATTTAATAACAACTCTTTTTCTTTCTTTGCAAAGTTTGCTCGTAACAATGCTGCTCGTTCTACATCAACACGTACACCCTTCATTCGCATATCTATAAGGGTAGGAAGTAAATTTCTTTCCAGCTCCCAAACTGTTTCTAAACTCTCTTTACTTATTATATGTTTAAATTGTTGCCACAAAAGATACGTGAGTCGTGCATCTTGTTCTGCGTAGTGTCCAACATGTTCGGCTGGCAACTTCCACATCTCAGCTTTGGGATCAACCCCGTGTGCTTTTGCAGCTTCATTTAAATCTATCTCTGATTTTATTTCACCAAGATAATCTTTAGCTAATGCGTTTAATCTATAAGTATATCTATTCTCATCTATCAAAGCTCCTGCAACCATTGTATCTACTATCTCACCTTTAACTTCTATACCATAAGCTCTCAACCAACCAACATCGTAAGGTGCATTATGAAATATTTTACGACAGGGTAATGCACATACAGTTTTCATATAATCTAATACTTGTTCTTTAATTAAGTTACCGCCACCAAAATGATCCATAGGATAATAACCTTGCCAACCCTCGGTAGCTACAGCAAAACCAACTATCTTACCCTTTCCCATAGCCCAACCAGCACCAAGTCCTCCATTAATACCATCATCTCTAGTTTCTAAATCTATTGCGATCTCTTTTGCATAGGTCAAATCCTTATATTCTACTGGCGCAGACCAAATATTCTTCTTATAGTTAAAAACCAGCTGTAAGTTAGCCATGAAACCCCCTGTGAGTCTGTGTTTGAAATAAAAAGTCGTTTAAATGGCCTGTGAGTGCCTGTAAAAATGTTTTGCTTATGATTGTACCTTGTTTTTTACTCATAATCTCGGTCAATTATCATTTCACAATAATGTATAGCTTTCAATATATCTTTTTTCTTGTCCTTTTTTGCATGCCTACATATATACTTAATAACATTACCTTCAGCAAAACCTAAATCGTTCTGATTAATAAACTGAGAAGGTTGTATCTTAAAATCTTTATAATGATCTCCACCTTTGTCCCAAAGTCCGTCTTCGTTATCATCGGGAGTGTGATCATAGACTTTATTCAAAACTAATTGAAACTCTTCTACAGTTTCTTTTGGTATATCTTTATTCTTCTCAAAAAATTCTAATAATGTTTTACTTAATTTTTCTTTCATTTTTCTCCTTTATAGTTTTACGTCTTACATAATCATCGGCTTCATCAGCAGTACGCAGAGTAAAGCCATTTTTCAAAATATCAAAAAGTTTATGTTCTACTTCTATTTTTGAAGGTCTAGTTTTAAACTCCATTTTTAAATTTATCTCATACTTGTGCATTAATACTCTCCTAATGGTAACTTGTAGACCTCTCTTATTTTTTTCATAACTGTTATACTGGGTATTCTTTTTGAGTTAATTAGTAAATCAGCATAAGTATAAGATATATCTAAATCTCTAGCTAATTGATGCGTGTCTATATTTTTTTCTTTTACAATTTTTTTTACATTCATTATATAACTCCTGCATTTTGTAATCCAATGAATGTACTTATGATTGTATATATCCATATTATTTCCATTATTTTTTCTCCCTTAAATAAATTAAATAATCTTCACCTATCGGATAATTATACCTATAATTACTGGATAGTATATGTAAAGTATCTCTGGCTCTCGTGGCTCCTGTGTAATAAACTCTTTTCTCATCACTCTTGTCTTTGGCATCTTTTTTATTTATGTAAGATGCAGGCCAATTTGTTTTACTATATAAAACTACATTATTAGCTTCACCACCTTTTACACTATGTATCGTATCTATAATTATTTGTGGGTCATCATCTATAGTTTTCTGACCATATCTTTGTAGTAAACGTAAAAAATATTCTGTTTGACTTGGTGTAAAGTTTCTTTGCAATATTTCCCACCAAGCTTTTGTTGATGCTTCTTCACTTAAATTTAAACCACACCAATCACACAAACCATCAAAGTCATATGTTTGTGTTTCAGGCAACTCAATCCAAAAACCCATTCTTCTATAACTATGATCTTTTATTTCTCTTATAAACTTCATCATATTTTCTGCTTCTTGTTTGGATATATCTTTACCTTTTGCTATACGAGTCCAAGCTTTGATAGCTCTCCATTGTTTTACATCAAAAGATTTATTACCTCTGTTATCAGCAAAATATAGTCCAGCTTCTTTTGCACTTAGTCGTAACTCATTTACTGTAGTATTTACCCGACCTAGTATGTACCAAGTACCTGGTAATTCTCCTACAGGTATTTCTGCAAAATTAAGATAGCGTTTTACATAGCCATCTTTTTGTAAATGTTCATAATCTTTTTCTATACTATCTAATATACCTCTTCGTATAACTTGACTAAAATGATGTATAGCTTCTCCAAATCTTCTTGTTTGACGCAAGATTACTTTTCTGCCAGGAAAATAAGTTGTAAAATATTTAGGATCGCTACCATTAAATTTATATATACCTTGGTCATCATCACCAGCTAGATATATTCTTTTTGCACTTTGAGCTAATTTATATAACACACTCCATTGTAATGGTGTAAAGTCCTGTGCTTCATCTAATATTAAAACCTCGAGCTGCGGAAAGTCTACCTCATCAATTGTACGTTCAATCATATCTGTAAAATCTATAAAAGAATCTTTTTTGTAATGATTGTAAGTATCTATCTTACGTAAATACACATCTAAACTATCCATTTTGTTTTGTTCTTTTTTGTATATTTTTATAGGGTCATCCATCATGTTTCGTGACTTGTCATACACACCTAATGACCAATCTTTATATGTAAAATTATCATCAGATAATCTTTTGTCAGATGTTTTTATTATCTTTGCTTGTAGTGCATAATCTAACATACAAGATTTAGGATCAAATACTTCTTCTTCAAAGTATCTTCTACAAAACTTATGTAATGTTTTAAATCTTGCAAAGTCATCTGTGTCATATTGTGGGAATGCTTTTAATGCTCTATCAACTGCTGTATTTACAGCTTTGTTTGTAAAAGATATAAAAGCAATATCAATAGGTTTAACACCTCTACTAAGATGTCCTTTTAAAACTCTCTCCACTAAAGTATGTGTCTTTCCTGTTCCAGGAGGTCCAAATATTTTAATGGTCTTTTGGTACAGAGCTTTGTGTTTTTGCAGCTCTGAACTTTTCGTGGTATTCATCATCCATCTCACTTACATCATCTTTTGGTTTTTGTTTTACTGTTTTGTGTTTTACGAACTCAGGCATTTCTACAGTCCATATATTTTTCTCGCCTTCATGATAATCTATTTTTTTACAATTTAACATTCGTAATGCAATCATAGGATTAGCAAAACTTTTAGTGCCACTTTTTTGTAAGAAACTAGCTAGGGTAATTTTCTTGAAGTAACATATATTTGTATTACTATCTAACACCACATAACCATCTTTTAATTTTTCAAATCTATCTTGTTCTATATGACTTTCAAAAAACTTCTTTAATATTTCATATCGTTCTTCTTCTACACTATCTGCATATCTGTGGTCTTGACTCTCTACAGATTTTTCTACAATTGCTTTCATTAACATCTCGAACTGACTTGGTCCTTTTCTTGGTTTAGGTAATGTCAGCCAGTATACTCTATAACGTAATAATTTTACTCTCCAACTTTTTTCATCTTTCATATCATCTGGTGTAACTGTAATGTGTTGACCTTCGTAATCAAACTCAAACCATACACTTTTTGTATCTTGCACATAAGTAATGTTTGTAAACTTATCTATAATACCAGGTGTCTCTTCACCCCTTCCTAGCTTTCTACTTTTACATAATTCGTAATTACATATTGGTGTATACTCATTGTGTTTTGGTGGACATTGATAACCATAACCCTCTTTGTGTATACCCTTAGTCATTTGAGATACTTCAGTAGGTGGTAATGGATTGGTAAATATTTTGTTATTTCTATCTTGCATGATTTTATCAAGATCAACATAGTTTATACCAACTCTTTTTTTCATCTCTAAGACTGCAACATTGTATAAAAACTGATGTCTCATTTTACCTGCCCAACCATCTTGTACTAATTTTTGTACGCAAGGTGGATAATGTTTCCAATCTCTTTCAACATCATTGTCTTGTAATTTAAAATCTAAAAAATCTTTTGGTGTAATTGCTTTTGCTTTTACTAACTCTAAAAACTGTCCTACTAAAACTGGTGTGCCTTGATTGTTGTATGCAAACTCCATCGTGCTATTCATATTAAAGTAAGGCATATTAATTGTTTTATTACATGGAAATACTTCATTACTTAAAAAGTACATCTCATTAAATTCTTGTAGTTTCTGTCTTAACTTATCTGCTTTTATAAAACCTTTTAAAAAAACAAAAAAATGTAAGCCACCTGATTTTGATAGTACAGGTATAAATGGTAAATTAAATTTTTGTATAACTTGTATATATTTTTGTGCTGAATAATTTTCATAATCATTAGGGTCTAAATCAATACACCCCCAAGAGCATTCGTCTTCTATTTCTGGTTTAAGACCAATACCATACTTTCCATCTAAATGGTCTTTCCATATACTTGGTGTAATTGGTTCGTGAATCGTGACATATTTAGCTTGTTTTTTGCCATTTGTATCACTCTCTCCCGTAAGAGAGAGCTTTACAAACGACTTCTCACCTGTCACAAAAAGCTTGTACAGTTCTTTGTGCATTATTAGAACGGAACTTTATCGGTGCTTTTCTTTGATTCCTCTTGCTCACCTTCTGGCTGAAAGTACATATTAAAGTCTTTCGCAAAATGAGCAAATTCTTTTGATTGTGTTAAAGTATGAATATTTTTTGCATCGTCTAAATAATCATCAAACTTTATTTGCCAACCAAAATATTTGTATTTACCAGACTCTTGTCTTGTAACACTCATACGATAAATACATTTATACAATGGTGGGTTCAATGGTTTACCATCAACTATAATGCTATTGCTTTTAATCTTCTGCAACCATTCATTACTTTTTTTCTTTTGTGTTGATTTCATTGTAACCATACCTTGGTCGATAACATTTCTATCTTTGTCCAAAATTAAGATAAACCAGTTACCTGTATCTTCAACATAGTTACCATTTGGTAAAACATCTTTATTACCATTTCTAGTAAGTCCTAATGGTTTTTCTTTATGAACTGCAACAGGTCTATTATTACCCTCATCCATTTCTTTCCATTCATTAAAACTTCTTTTGTACATACAAGGCACAACTAAAAAACCTTCTTTACCATCGTATGCTTTTTCACTAGTTTGGTTAAATACACAACCTTCTGCAACATTAGTTCCAGAGACAGTTTTTTCAACACCATCTGGCATATTACTTGAGTATAGTATTTTTATTAAAGGGAGTTTAAATTCATCTTGAGCTGCATCCTCTAAACCCATTCCTGCATCTTCCGCCCAGTTAACACTTGTAGGAAGCTTATCTTCTTTTACTGCTACTTTATTCATTATTGTTTCCTTTTTCTATTTTAGTTTCTGTTTTAAAAAATACTTTAAATAAATCATCTTCAAATGGTAATCCTTTTTCTTTCACTGATCTAATATGTGCGTTCAAAGAATTAGCATTTACTGACTCACTTAAAATAGGAGCATATCCCTTTTTTTCTAACTCAACTTTTAAATCTTTAGCTTCGTTATCTTGTGTCTTAGTAAAAGGAATAGTCAACTCGTTTTTGATAAGAGAACTATTTGAATCTTTACTTAAATAATCCAAACATTTTTGTCTTCTCTCAGCAAGTTCTTGACTCTTTAAACAAGCTTTCAAAGTAGGGATATAACCAGAGTAAAAACTTTTAATTTTTACTTTATCACCCTGACTAGTTACAAATTCTTGCATACCTATGTCTTTCATTTTAGTAGGTATATCAATTTCTGATAACTGTTTTTGTTGTTGTTTAAGAGTGGCTAAGGCAGACATAAGGTCTTCAATTGCTTTTTCATTTTTCAATAAATCTTCAACTAAATTACTTAGGTCTTTTAGTTGGTCATCGCCAAAGTCCATCTGCATCTTTACTTCTTCTTGGTTCATGTTTACCTCCATTAAAAATACAGACTAAAATTTTTATCTTGTAATGTCAACAAAAAAATCCTATATTTCTAGTATGTCACATATATACAAGAGAAAACCCCTAGAACACCAGAGAGAAGCCCTTAATATTAGTTGGGATAAAAAGTATTTTTTATATCTTATGGGTATGGGTACAGGTAAAACTAAAGTTGCAATAGACAATGCTGTTTTTTTATTTAACCAAAAAGAAATAAATTCTGTTTTTATTATTGCACCTAATAGTATCACACATAACTGGCTTACAGAAATAGATGCAGATAGTTCTGCAAAAGGTTTTAAATATTTATATCGTAGAGATTCTTTTGACTTTCATTTAAAAGATCATATTAATTGGTACATAATGAATGTAGAAGCTTTGTCTCATGCTAGTGGAGTTAAAGCTGCAAAAAAGGTTATTGATAAACATGGAGATAAAATGCTTATGGTTGTAGATGAATGTACAACAATTAAAAACCATAAAGCAAAGAGAACAAAAAATATTATTAAACTTGCAAAAGATGTTAAATATAAAAGAGGTATGACAGGTTCTCCTACAACAAAAAGTCCATTAGATTTATATAGTCAATGTGAATTTTTAAAAGATGGTTTGTTAGGTTTTACTTCTTATTATTCTTTTCGTGCAAGATATGCTTTGATGAGACCATTAACAAGAGAGGGTTTTCGTCAAACTATGATTCCCTACGATTATCAAAATTTAGCTGAACTGTTTGATAAAGTTAAACCTTTTTCATATAGAAAAATAAAAGAAGAATGTTTAGACCTGCCACCAAAAATACATACACGTAGAGAACTGACTATGTCACCACAACAATTAGAAATTTACAATCAGTTAAAAAAATATGCCAGAGCTGTTCTTATGGATAAGAAAACAAGTTACACAAATAAGTTAACAGAAATATTAAGATTACATCAAGTCACTTGTGGTTTTTTTAAATCAGATACTGGAGAAATAGAAACTTTAAATAATCCAAAAATAAAAGAGCTTATAAATATTTTAGATGAGATAGATGGTAAAGTAATTATCTGGGCTAACTACGTACACAACATAGAAAATATAATTAAAACTTTAAAAGAAAAATTTCCTTATGATAAAACTGTAAGTGTGTACGGAGCTGTAAGTGTTGTCGATAGAGATAAAGCAGTAAACGATTTTCAAAAAGACCCTTACACTAAATTTTTAGTAGGCAACCCTTCAACAGGAGGATACGGATTAAATCTTACAGAAGCAACTACTGTTATATATTATAGTAATAGTTATGATCTTACTGTAAGAGAACAGTCAGAGGATAGAGCTCATAGAAAAGGTCAAAGTAAAAATGTTACTTATATTGATTTAGTTGTAAAAGGTACAATAGATGAATTTATTTTAAAGGCTTTGAATAATAAAAAAAGAATGTCAGCTCAAGTGCTTGGTGAAGAAGTGCTTAACTTTTTATAATACTCGTAAGCTTTCTCCATCCATTTATTTTCATATTCTAATAATTTGTTGTAATCCATTTTAAATTCCTGGTACTCATAATTTTTAGTACACACAGCAATAAGGCCTTGTTCTATTTCACCATAGTATGCTTTATGTGCTAATGAATATGCTGCAATCTGATAGTAATAATCTTCTATCCATTCTTCTTTCTTTAAACGATTAGATTGTTTAAAATCTATAATAGTAGGTTTGTCATCATATAAACCAACTACATCTGTTTGACCAGCCCAAGCCATTTTTTTAGGACTAGGGTATAGAGATGGACAAAAATCATCATATCTTAAATGAACTTCACTGCCCCATACTTCTTTTAACTTACCAAAGTTTTCTACTATAGTATGAGCCATCATTCGTGATTGATTACCTTGAGGAGTTAAATTAAAATAAGGTGTTGCTTGACAATACTTTTCTAAAACTAAGTGCATCTCTGTTCCTCGTCTGGCTGCATCTATCGTGATCCGTGTAGCTTGTTCTTGACCTACTCGTTGCCTCCAATTACATAAAGCTTTTCTTTTTTCTTCACTTTGTGTTGCTGATAATATAGTTGTAACTGATGGATATTTTTGTCCATCTACATTGTATGTTCTTATTTTTTCATCATTACGAGAATATTCTTTGTATTTGTATTTTTCTACAATTTTAAAATCGCAGATAACAAAACCATTTTTATTTCTTTTTATCTGCATATAGGTTATCAAAAGTTGTTTCCCAATCCATGTAACTATCATGCTCTTCAGCACTATGTGTATATTGGCTTGGTATAAAATCTGGTGCTCCATCACCAGTTACCCACATCGCAGGTGAAGTAACCCTTACTCTGTTATTTGGTAAAGCTACCATACAACCTTTCCAAGGTCCGTTTGTTAAATGTAATACATGACTTTGTTTATGTTGTGCTGGATCATCAGCTATTTCATTACCAGTATAGTCTACTGTAAAATGATATTTAGCAGTATAAAACTCACCATCTATTTTACATATCCAAGGACTAGAGCTTGTTCTATCAAAATGTATTATTGAATGTTCTCTACTTGAACAATCCCATGGTTGAGCAAGATGAGTAGGCAATGGACTAGGCCAGTCATCAAGTGGGTCGTCAAAGATTAGAGACGTAATCGGGAGTCGAGCCCACATTGCCCCACCATGAGGGTTTTCCAAACGATTTTCCTCATCCTCACAACCAGTAAAGATGATTTGGAAGGAAAGACATCTGTCTGGAATACTTGTGACAGCTATCGCTAACGCATGAAGATAATCTCCATGATACCTACGATGGTTTACTGTAAACTCTCTACGTACCCATACTTTAAAGTATGGAATGTTTGATATTAAATTTCCCATACCTTACTATAAATACAGGAAATTTATTTACAAGTTATTTTTTTAACTTGGTAGTATATTTCTTACCTTTATAAGTAAAAGTCTTTTTACCAGATTTTCTAGCTTTACTAAATGCTGTACCAAATGCTGATGTTTTTTTCTTTTCATTCTTTCTTCTAAGAACTTCCATAGAGCCTACACCCGCAGCTAATCCAGTGCCTAATCCTTGACCATAACCTGGTTTCTTTTTAGGTGTCATTTTTACTGGACTTGGTACTTTTGTCATTTTTGTCATTCCATAACCAAGTTTTTTTGCAGCAGCTCTTAAAGCTGTAATACCTAATTTAGTTGCACCACCTACAGCATATCCTTTAGCCATTTTGCCACCTCTGGCTCTCATCATTCGTGATCCACCTTTAGAATAACCTTTAGCCATTTTACCACCTCTGGCTTTCATCATTCTAGCACCGCCTTTAGCGTATCCTTTACTTTTCATCATAAGATGTTCTCCTTTGTTATAACAGATTAATTATACTACTTTTTATCGTCATCGACAATCCAGTTTTCCCGCATTCTTTTATAGTCTAAATATAACTCTGTATCTGCATATTCTCTACCTTCATTCATACAAATAAAAAAATATTTAGGTTCATATATCATGCAAGTTTTTGTATCTGTATCATCATGAGGATGAGCTAAAACAAATTTAATAGTTATACCGATAGCGACTACAACAAACAAAACTACTGCTAAACCTATCATGACCATTCTTATCATATCATACATTTCTTTTTGTTTTTTCATTTTTGCAGCTTTAGCTTCTTTGATTGCTTGTTTTCTTTTATCTATTCTTTTTTTACGTTCTTCTAAAATGTACTCCCAAGTGCCATGTCCAAAACGATGATTAACTAATTGTTTCATTTCATATAATTGTTCTTGAGCAAGTTTTGCGTCAATCACTTCCTTCGCCACGTTCTCCACAGCGAAATGGTCGACATTTTTTGAGTCTCTATCTTTTATTACTTGTTGCTGACCAGTAAGAGCTTTATCAACATGACCTATAATGTCCCCAATATCTTGTACTGTTCCTATGTTGGTTTTAATGAAATCTACACTTTTTTTAACTAATGCAATTCCCGTTAAAATTGTGACTGGCTCAACCATTTGATTTCTCAATAAACCGATCTATCTTATCCTCCAGTCTTCTGAGGTGCTCGAGTATTTGATTTGTTTGTGACTGTGCGTCATCTCGAGGCAGGTATTCTTCCCTGGTTTTATTGAGTAGTATTTGTAGTCTTTTTACTTCTGAAAATATTTTACTAAACGCCCAACCAAAAGCAGACGCTAAAACTGTAAGAACAATATTCCACATCATCATTTCATCCATTAGCTTACACTTTTTTGAGCTATAGCTTGTCCTGTAGCATCTTGTGGAAATAAGAAATTATAATTTTGAGCTAAGTTTACTTTTGATCCAGGTGTCGCCATACTTTGATTCATTGGTTGTGCTTGTGGTTGTTCAACACTTTGCTCTTGTTGTTGCTGTTGTGGTTGAGCAGGTGCGTCTGGTGTTTGAGATAATTCTTCATTCACTTGTCTTTTTTCTTGTATAGCTTTTGAAGCTCCCTGTAACATTTTTAAATAAGCTGCTTTTTCTTCAGGAGGTAAACCTTTATATACTGCATACTCAGGATAAAATCTTTTTATCACACTATCAGGTAATTGTGCAATAGCTACTTGAGGATTTGGTATATTTTCAACTTCAGGTATTCTATCTAAATAAGTATTTACATCTTCTAAACTTACTTTGTCAGCTGTGTACACAGGATCATTTTGAGGACTTGTTAAATAATTTAATATATTAGAAACATTTCTAGCTCTCTTTGGACCCATAAATTTACCAAGAGGTTGAGTAGGGTCAATTAAACCAAAAAAGTTACTTGTTTCCTCTCCTCTAAATAAGCCAAATTTTCGTGGTTGTGCATCTAATAAATCTTTTTTTTCTTTATCTGAATACAATTCTAATAATTCTTTTGTTACTTTAGGATTTGCTATAGCTCTACCATAACCACGCATACCTAATAAAATAGCTAAACTAGTACCAATACCCATATAAGGATCATTTGATAAATAGCCAGAAGCAACACCAGCTCCTCCAGCGATACTTCCTCCGATAGCCATTCTTCTTAACAAAAATGTAGAAGGATCAGTTACACCAACATCTATACTTTTTTGTAATAAATTAAGATACTGTAATATATTATTAGCATGTTCCTTACCATACAATTCAAAAGCCATTTGTATACCTTCTTCAGAACCAAAACCTAAATTATTTTTAAATTTATTTATATCAAAAGTGCCTAAATCTAAATTAGAAAAGTTAAATTCCATTTCACTATTATCTAATACTTTTAAAATTTCTTCTGCATCATCTGATGCAATTTTGCCAGTTTGTATATAATCAAATAATTCTTTATCTACTGCCATTTTAGAAGAATCTTCAAACTTTTTAGCATATAAACCTCCATACTTTTCTTTTAATATATCTTTTACTTTTGCTTCTTTAGCAGCTAAACCTTCATCTAAAACTCTTGAAGACATACCAAAAGATTCTACAAAAGCATCAAAAACATTTCTTGTAGCTACTTTTTCCATAAATAATTTTGCATACTCTCCTTTTGGTCCTGCTGTATCAGTTCCAATTAATTTTTTAAAAGCCTTTAATGATTGCACATTTGGTTGAGCACCACCAGGAGTTGGTGTGCCTCTAATAGCTACTTTAATCATTCTATCAAAAATATCTTGTGGTGCAACATCAGTTCCTGCTGTAAAAAGTTTTGCTCCTAATATTTGGTCTTTTTCAAACTGTTTACCCATAGCACCTTCAAAAGGATTCATAATTTTATGATAAATATCATTTGCTGTATTTGCAGATTGTTGAAACTGTTGTAGCAGCTCCTTAGCTTTTAAAATTTTATCTGCTTGAGTAGCTCCTTTTTGCTTGTTTACAAAAGTTAAAAAATCTCCTTGTTGTAATAATTCTTCTGTAAACTGTAATCCATTTAAAGAACTCAAGTCAGCTTCTAAAGCTCCTCTAAGGTTAATAGATTGTTCAGCTAAAGTTGCATTTTTAGTGCTCATGCCCATTTCAGAAATTATTTTTTTAAACAAAGCATGATCTTGTAAAGAAATATAATCAACATTGTTAAAAATATCTAAATTTACTAAAGATTGTTGATTTAAAGCATCTTTTTCAGCTTTTGTTAGATTACCAGCTAAATCACCTTCAACATATCTTTTATATACATTATTTATATCCCCTTGTGAAGATTCTTTAATTTCTGCTAAAACTTTTTTCATATTAGTAGTAGGTATTACTTTTGGGTTCTCTAGTGCAATAGCTTCGTCAAGTAAAACTCTGTGGTTATCTCTTAATAAACTTATATTGTCTTTGTAATTTTGTGCTATTTTTGAAGCAGCTTCTGCACCTAAAGTAGATTGACCATAAATAAAAGCAGCTGTTGTACTAGGTTGTAAAGTGTCACCAGGAGTTGTAAAAGATTTTTTGTTTCCTAGTGTTGCTCCTGATGGAAATAAAAAATCTCTGTAATTTTGTAATAAAGCTTCTCTTCCTGGAGCTCCTGTAAAAGGCACTACTCCAAATACTTTAAAATAATTTTTAGCTAAAAAAGATAAACCACTACCTGATGCTGCTTGAGTTGGTGTTAAAGGTATTCCCATCTTCATAGCCATTTCAGCAGTAGCTACAGCGTCATCGCTATTTAAACCAAACAAACTTTTTTTACCAGCTCTATAGCCTCTAGCCATCACGTTACCAGCTGCTGTACCTGCAATTCCATATATTAAAGAGTTTTTCATTGCATTTGTAGCGTGAGTCGTCATTCTTCCTAAAAAGCCCATTTGATTAATGTCATCTTCGGTAGCATCTGCTAAATCAAGAGTAACATTTGCTGCTAATTGATTTTTTAAAGTAAGCACATCATACAAAGCCGAACCAGCACCAGCACCAGCTGCTCCACTAGCAAGACTAGCAACCTCAGTTCTTGCTCCTGCTCTTAGTAAACTTTGAGTAGCATCTCCGGTAGCTATAGCTTTTCCTTCGGCTCTAACTATCTGACCTATACCTTGAGAGGCTCTTTCTAAACCTGCTATTGTTTTTACAAACAATCTACCTGCTCTCGTAGCTCCCCCGATTACAGGTAATCTAGATAAAGTGTCCGCTAGTTTAGTTACACTTTTATTCATTCTGTCTAATTTAAATTGTTGTTTGCCAGTAGGTTGTTCAAACTTTTGTATATTACCCTGATTATCAGTAATACCTGCTGTTATATCTTTAGTTATTTCATCTTGGTTCATTAAGTAAGGAGCAAAAGAACCCATAACATCACCCACTAATTCAAAAGATTCTCTTTCTGACATTACTGTACCAAAAGGAGTTGCAATACCTCCTAACCTATCAGCCTCTTGTCTTTCTTCCATAAGGCCTTGAACACCTATTCTAGTTTGTCCAGCTATTTGACCTATACCACCAGCAGGTCCTTTTAAATCACCTCTTCTAATTAATTCATCTAAAGCTTTTTGCTGGTCAGAGGTCATAGGACTACCTGGACCATTAAAATTTCTTATATCTAAAGTGTTATTGTCTAGTTGTTGTTGTAATTCATTTATATCCATTACTCTGTTCCTGTTTGAGCAGGAAAAGTTTTTTCAGTTCCCAAATTAACATTTAAAACTTGAAATAAACTATCACTAGGTGTTTCTTCGATTTGTTGTTGAAGAGTTTTTGGCTCTATGCCTAATTTTTGTTTATGTCTTCTTACATAATTTAAGTTATTTAAATTGTCTAATAGACTCATATCACCTGCTTGTTTATTAAACTGACTTGCTAACACATCAGCTCTTGCTTGCAACGTACCTCTAAGTGCTGTGTAGTTTTCTTTTATTGTTCTAGAAGACTTAAAAAAATCAAATATATTAGTGGTAGCTTCAGCGTTTCTAACGTCAGCAACAGTCAATCTGTCTTCTCCTTTATCTGCATTAGCAACAATATATTTCATTCTATTTTGTATTAATCGTAAAGCTGCTAATTGTTGTATTTTTTTATCTCTTTCTGTAATAGGTAGTTTTTTAAGTTGGCTTCTTACCTCACTTGGAATATATTTAGATAGTTTACCCTGTCTACCTTTTTCAATTATATCTGTTGCTATCTCTCTAGCTTCTTTTTGATCTTCACTATATTGAGCTAAAAGTTTATTTGTTGATTTTGTAATTTTAGCAGAATCAATTGTTGTTGTTTTATCTAGTCCTTCATAACCAGCATTGTTAATTATCATTTCTTGAATCTTGCCGTCAATTACAGAATTATCTGCTCCTAATTTACTTAAATCACCTTTATAACTAGCACCTCCATTTAACAAGCCAGTCATATTACCCCAGTCATCCATTAAATCACTAAAGTTTGTCAATACACCTTCAATAGCACCAGGAGAACCTATTAAATTTTGATCAACATTTTCTACCACATTTGTAAATTTAATACCTAAATCTAAAGCAGTTAACTGACTCATTACTTTTGAAACTCTTGCAGCAGATAATGGTTGTACAGTTGGTCCAGCTTTTGTTAAAGGTGTCATTACCTCCCCTACACCTTCTTCTCCAGATTGAGTTACTTGGTATCTTTTTCCATCTTTACCAATAGCTATCTCCATTCTACTTACACCATCATAACCATTTGCATCTTTAACCATAATAAACTGTCTATTTTTATCATATAACATGGCTTTGTTAGCTTGATCTATACGAGTATTTATAGCGTCTTGTAGCTTAGCTATTTCCATAACATTGTTAAAATATTGTTGTTTACTGTTGACTGCTTCATTTGCTTTATCGGTTTGTAAAGCAATATCATTTTGTAAAACTGCTAAATCTCCAGCATCTAAATATTTTTGTAAGTCTTGTTCATACTGCATAAAAGATGATGCTAAAGCTTGTCTTTCTGCTCTTTGTTGTGCATTGATTGCAGCAACATCATCTGCATATACTAAACCAGCTTGACCAGCTATATCTAAGAAACCATTTAAACCAGCTTCATTACTTCTACCAGTCATCATAGCCATAGCCCATTTAAACATAGCTAGATTTTTTTCCTGACCAAAATCACTACTTAAAATATCTTTGTATTTATTCTGGTATTGTTCAAAATTCATTTGCTTATCTCTTTTACCTTGTAGATAAGTTTCGTACTTTTTCATAGCCGTTTCTACACCTGAAAAATCTTTTTGCATAAACTCAGCTCTTAATTGTATACCACCAAAGTCAATACTTACAGGAGGAGGTATTGCTGGATTTGTTTTATTTCCAGTAGGATTAGCTGAATTTTTTAACATATCTGTTGCTGTTTTATCAGCATCTACTACAGCTACTTCAGGATTTTTATCTACACTAATTTCAGTATTAGCTGGTGTATTATCTGTAGACAAACTACTATTAGGGTCTTCAGCTGCATTTTCAGTAGGAAGTTTTCCTGAAGGTGGTTCATCACCCCCTGGAGGTTGAGCTGCTTCTCCTGGAGTAACAGCATCTGGTTGCATATTTTGTTGATCAGTTTTTCTAGCTTGATCCATCATAGTTGTTTGTTCTTCAGGAGTATAAGGTTTACCAGCTTTTCTTTTTGATTCTATTTCTAATAATACTTCTTTTTCTTTTGGACCTTGAGCACCTTGTATAGCTTTTAATACTTTATTCTCTTCAGACTCTATATCTAAAGATAACTCTCTATTATCTAACTCAGGTCTTTCTATTTGTTCTGGACCTCTTATTAAATTTGCTCCAACTATTCCTGCACCTAATCCACCAAATCCTAAGGCAGCTCTTTCAAAAGGTCTTTCTATTTTTCTATCTAATTTTGATTTATCTAAACTTTGTTTTTGTCCATCTTTAGTTCTTGTGGCTTTGCTATCAAGTCCTAACCTTTTTAAAGACCTTCTTCCTATTCTAAAAGCAGGAACAATTCCAGCTAAACCAGCTAAACCAAAAGCTGCATTACTAGCAGTAAAATCTTCTTCATCATTAAAAAGAGGAGAAAATTCTTGAGCAGTTAAAACAGGTTCAGCAAAAGATAAACCTGTAGCTCCTAAATCTCTAGCAGTTCCCAAGCCTGTTCTTTTTTCAAAAGTAGGTTTTTTAGGTTGTCTTAATACATTTTTACCTAGTATTTTACTTTGACGAAGAGCATCTGCACCAGTTTTTTTTGCTGCTTGTTTTGTTCTGTCAATTGCTTGTCCTGCTTTATCTAATTTATCTCTAGCTGATTGTACTTTTTCTTTAGGTATTTTTTTTGCTTGTTTTTTTGCAAATTGTTTCACACCTAATTTACCTGCTTCAAATAAACCTTTTCCTACAGATAATAAACTCATTAGCCACCACCTCCTACAGCAGAACCTTTACCTCCTGGTCCTACCATTTGATAAGCACTATATGCACCAATACCAGCACCCATAGCTTGAGCAAATGGGTTTGTACCTGGACCCGTGGTTCGTGTAATTTGAGAAGCAGCAGTTGGTAAGGTTGTCATAATACCTTTTGCAAACTCCATTCTTTGGAAGGGTTCATATTGTCTGGCTACTTCGGTAGCTCTTTCAGCAGCTAAAGCTCTATCTGCAAGACCTCTTTGTGTTGCACCTGCTTGACCTAGTTGAGCAATATCTCTTTGTTGCATTTGTTGTTGCTGAGCACCAAAACCTTTAAGTTGTCCTGCTACACTTAATGCAGCATCAGTTTGGAATTGTTGTTGCTTTTGTGCAGCTCCTAAAGCTTGACCAAACCCTTTTGCTTGTAATTGTCCAATTACACCAAGTCTTCTTGATTCTTCTTCTGCTCTTTGTATACCTTCTCTGCCCCCACCAAAAGCACCAGCTTGAATTGCTTCAGCTGCTTGTTGGTTTTGTTTTATTTGTGATTGTCTATTTACTTCATCAATAACGTATCTTTCGTAAGGATTCATAAACGCATCAATATCTGGTTGTTGGGCTGCTGTTAAATTACCACTTAACACAGAAGCAATACCAGCCATGGTAGTGTCTTGGCCTGTTCCAGTTTGTCCAGCTAAATTAAAAGCTTGTTGTTCCATTGGTGCAGGACCTGCAACTTGATACTCTGGCACTTCAATAGGTTGTTTTGCTAGTTCAATAGCTTCATCATATAAAGCAAGTTTTCTACCTTCAATAGCTGGGGCTTCTCTTGTAATATTAGTTTGTGTGCCTGTTGTGGCACCGCCGCCACCGCCACCGCCACCACTACTACCACCGCCAAATAAACCACTCATTTAATTTCCTTTCTCATCAAAACACATTGTTTTTTAAAACCAGGTAATACTTTTAACCAACCTTCTCTACCTAAAATATCTATAGCATTAAAATGTCTAGCTTTTGCAAACTCTTCAATATCAATAAATATTTTTTTCATATCATCCATATCACCACCACCTAAAGCTATTCTTAAAGTATTTTTTATTTTGATACAAACTGCTGCACTTTGGTTTTTGGTAAATAAAAAACATGAATGTCCTTTTATTCCTTTCTCTAGGTCTTCTTTTGTAAACCCTTCACCTAAACGAGCAGCAGGTTCTAAAACTGCCCACACATCATCAGTTAAAACCATTAGGTCACCAAATCATATATTCTCTTTAACTGATCTTGTTGGCTATAAAAAAACTTTGCTCCTTTTGTTCTCATATCTTTAAAATCTTTTGGATTTGCTCCTTGCATAATACCAGCTCCTAATATTGCATCAGCACGACTTACAAATTCACCATCTGCTAGTTGTGCTAACATTGTATCTTTATCTTTGTCTGCTATATCTGTAGCATCTTCAATATAACCTTCAGCTCTTACATAATTACTTTTATCTTTTTCATCATGGTCTAGTTTACTTGGAAGATAGTTTACACCTCCATGGTTATATTTTGGTATACCATCTACTATACCACCTGTAGCCATTTGATATACACTTGGATTATTGACCATTGTTTGTGGCTGACCTTGGTAACTGAATCTGTCCCCTAATCCTTGTACGTTTTCTCTTTGTTGTGCATATTGACTTGCGTATTCAGCTTCTTCAAAAGGAGGTTTAAAAGGTGTTTTTTTATTTCCACTACCCATTAACAAAGAAGCACCAGCTGCTCCTATACCTAATTTTGTTGGTGTGCTTAAAGACCCAAATCTTGCTGCTAAATTAGAGCCCATTGAAAAGTTTTGCATTCCTACTGGTGTATTTGCTCCTACACTGCTCATACCAGATGCGGCACCAGCACCTCCTAAATATCCTACACCTGTACCCATTGCTGCACCTAAAAGTGCATTCTTTATCATGTCCCTATTTGAGCCACCTGACATTTTTGTGCCAACTGCTCCTATTCCTGCTCCTATTAAAGCTGCCATAACTGGAAATGCCATATATTTCTCCTAGTGTATTTATATGTATAGTCTAACTCTTTTTTTCTTGTCTATCAAGACCCACAGGTATCATTTCATCAAGTAATCTTCCTGTATACTGATACTCTCCTACATGTGTTATGTACTCTGTTATTAAAGCCATACACTTTCCACCAGTTTTTCTCCATAACCTTGAGAAAGCAAAGTCTTCTCCATAGTATCTTTTTTCTTTTTCATCATAATAAGTATCAAAAAAGTTGTATAAATTTTGTTTTATAGTCATTTTACCATCAACCATATTTTCTTGATGTATAGTTTTATTAGGGTAGGCTTTAATCAATTTATTAAATACTTGCCTTTGTAGTAATAAACAACCAGTAGGAGCATAATTTAATTCAATCATTTCATTTACCATAGTAACATCATTTTCATCTTCTTTTATTTTTACAGGAAACTTATTACCGCTTGTGTTTTTCTGTAATTTATTCATACTTGGTATATCTCCTGTTTTATCAAACACCTTATCCCAGTTTATTATTTTCATAGGATAAGGTATGCTACAAACTTCTACATTTTTATTTATCATTTTAATAATAGACTCAGGGTAAAACAATATATCACTATCTATAAATAATAAATGTGTATAATCAGTGTTTAAAAAATGAGATACACAAGTATTTCTACCTTGTGTTACCAAGGAACTTTTCATCATATCAAGTGTAAATTCTATATTTTGATTATAGCATTCTGCTTGAAACCTAACTACGGACTGCATATAATGTATGGATACATCACTATGAACTGGAGTAGCTAAATATATTTTAACCTTTTTTTTCATTTACAATACCTTGTAAAAAATTAGTCCATTCTATTTTTTTCTTATCCCAACTATAAAATTTCTTAACAAAATCTTGTTGCATTTGTAAATGTGTAAATACCTCTGGCTCATGAATCGTGGATACTGCATGTCGAATAGCATCAGCAAATAATGTTGATAGTTTACGATAATCTTTGTTGTAAGTAACATAAGCAGGAAACTCAGAACAGGTTTCATACAAAGCCCCATAATTTGTTACAATACAGTACAATCCAGCAGCCATTGCTTCAAGAGCTGCATTACAACTTGTTTCTTCCCATATACTTGGGTAAGCAAACATATGATACCGATATATGTACTTTTGTATAAAAGAGTGTTCTCTATGACCTATATAATTTACATTTTCTAAATTTCTTGCTTGTTCGTATAAAGGTTCATAAATAGCTTCATTCTTTTCTGCAAAGTCTTCTCCGTATATTTTACAACTACTAAATACATCTACATGAACATTACAATCTTTTAATTGTTGCATGGCTCCAAGTAATACATTTAAACCTCTCCAAGGTGTTACATGAAATAACATACGAACCATATCTCCTTCTCTAAACTGTGTTCTTACAGGAAAGTTATTAACACCATTTTTAATTACATGACATCTATCAGTGGGTATATCAAAACGATAACGATATTTCTCATAATTCCAATGACTATTAAAAACATACCAATCATATTTATTATGATTGGTTTTATCTTCAAACCAAGGATATATATTTGGTTGATCGTGACTATTTTTTTGCCATAATATATTAATTTTATCTTTACTTAAATCTACTTTACCTGGAATAGATGTACATATTTGAAATTTATTTAGGAGATTATCATCAACATAATGTGATAATAGTCGGTGTTGTATTTCTGTACCCCCTTGTGGTATCATCTTCCATACTTTAATAACAATTCTTCACCTTTCATAATTTTTCTTAAAGTCATCACTTTATAAACAAGATAATCATCCCAATCTAAATCTACAAATAAACAACAATTAGGATTACTGTCATGATTAATAAAACCACCCATCGGAGTTCTTACATAACCATGAATAATAGGTATCTTAATATGACTCATACCTAAATCGTATTTTTTTGGAATATCAGTTTTTGCAAAAATACCATGACCATGAGTATTGCTCACCCCTATTATTAATTCTTCTGGCAAAGGATTATAATAAAATCTATCGTATTTAATTTTCATCTTTAGTTTTACCAACT
>CAACVD010000080.1_pt1 | contig 37486 bp, 34 predicted proteins | sample 2381771 | NCBI WGS metagenome assembly CAACVD01 (sample SAMEA5211965, study PRJEB30684) | marine metagenome | biome: Marine; feature: Epipelagic; material: Water | collected 2015-10-15 | depth 15 m
AATGAATGTTGAAATTCATGGTCCAGGAGAATTAGGTATATCTGCCGTACCAGAACCTTCTACTTATGCACTTTTAGCTGGTTTTGGTGTATTTATGTATGTAGCCATACGTAAAAGAAATGCCAGCAAAAAAGACATACGAAGATTATAAGAAGTCAGCACCCACGGTGCCTGGGCCTACTTGTAAGTATATTGATCATGTCATAGATATTCTTATTGAAGAGGTCAAACCAATGATTCCTGCTAAAGATAAACCTCACTACCTAGAGGTTTTACATGTGCTTAAAAATCAAATGGAATACATAAGAGAATCCAACAGAAAATTACGCGACTCCTCTAAATACTGGAATGATGTCTCAAAACGCTTATAATAAGTGTAAAAATACTTATGTATAATGGTTCTGAGGAAGTTTTTTTGGAAATAGATAATCATTTTTTATCTGGATTATCTAATGTTGCCTTTTCTCATAGTAGACAAGAATCTAGTAATTTATTATTAGTTAGTGGTGCAAGAAAAATACACAGACGAGAAACCGCACCTCCATCTGTAACTTGTACTTTTGATAGAACTTACATGAACCAAGATTATGTAAAAACGCTAACAGGTCGCTCAAGTATCACTGGTACTTTTAGATACGGAACTGGTCTATTAGATTTTGACAATGCGGTCATATCAAAGTATAGCGTATCAGTATCACCAGAATCATTACCCAAAACAAGTGTGACTATGGATATATACGGTTTATTAAAACCAGGATTAAGTACAATTCGTCGTGGCGATTCCACTAGTGATGATGATAAATTTAGATATACAAGTGGATATGACCCCTACAAAATTGAAAAATTAAGTCCAACTGGTATAAGTTTAAATTACGATAACAAAACCTCGCCAGTTCAATCATTTAATTATACAGCTAGTTTTAAATTTATACCCACCTACGAAATCCTTCCAAATGTAAGAGACACTACAGATGGTCGCCCAGAATTTACAAATAGATTTTCAGCTACGAGAGTAAAGTTATTAAATCCAATTAATATTGAAACCTCTGCAACTTTGGAATTGTTAGAGCCAGAATTTGAAAATATTACAGGATTAATTGGAACAGAAGATAATCAATTTTATTTGACAGATCTTCAGGGGGGAGAGTATTATCCAAACACAAGAAATATTGAATTTTCAATTAAAGGCGAAACTGGCAATGTGTTAGATGAGTTTCCAATGCCTCAAGCCATGTTGCAATCACAAAACATGTCAATAACGACAAATGACACAGTTAAGCTAAGTTTGTCTCACTTAGGTTACATGTTTGCTGATTATTAAGTGTAAAAAAGCCAAATTAGATTTACTATTAGATATGGTTAAGTTTTGCTCTGAATGTGGTACAAAAGCTGAATATAAATTCAGCCCTCCTAAATTTTGCTCTAATTGCGGAGCTTCAATGGGAGAAATAAAAGTAGAAAAAGCTTCGACACAGCGAGAAGAAGTTTCTAGAACGCAAAAAATACAAGCTGTTAGCGATAGCGAAACAGATGCTGAATACGTTCCAGACATTTCTAAACTAGAATACGAAATTGATACTTATGGTAGTCAATATAATCAAACAATCGGATCTTTAGGTGGTAAATCAGCTCCTGCCAGAAGAAAGATAGTTAAAAGAGATATTGATGAACTTAAGTAAAAAATGTTTAGATTTGAAGACAAGCTTCGAGAGATAGAACAAGCTCTTGAGAAAAAACGTAACAAATGGGATTTGGATGCAGTCCCATATGTTGACTACGATGATATTAAACAGGTTATCATGACTCACATTTACAAGAAGTGGCATTTATGGGATCAGACAAAACCAATAGAACCTTGGTTAAGTAGAGTTGTATCAAATCAATTTAAAAACCTTTTAAGAAACCATTATGGCAATTTTGTAAGACCTTGCCTAAAATGCCCATTTAATCTTGGTGGAGATCATTGCCAGAAAACAAAAAGCCAAATACAAGATAACACTTGTGAGGAGTTTGCGTATTGGGAAAAAAGAAAAAAAGCCGCTTACGATATAAAACTAGCTGTTACAATAGAAAACCACACAAACGAAATATACGAAAGAGAGGATAACAATCTAGATTTAGAAGAAGCAACAGAAAGAATATCAATAGAACTAAAACCACAACTAACACCTAAGCAATATCAGGCATTTAGAATGTTATTTATAGAAAATCATCCAGAAGAAAAAGTTGCAGTGTTCTTAGGGTATAAATCAAACGAAAAGAAAAGATCAGCTGGTTACAAACAAATCAAAAACCTCAAAAAAATCTTTCAATTAAAAGTAAAAGAAATACTAAAAAACAAGGATATAATATGAGTGAATTAACAGAAAATCAAAAAGCGCAAATTTTAGAAGAGTTTCAAAAGAACCCAAACATCATTGATATCACAAAGATTATATTCAATGATGATAGTCTAGATGGGCGATCCAAAGAAGGTAGGACAGTTACAAAATATTTAGCAGAAAATGGTTTAAAAGCTCAAACAACAAAACATAAAAAAGTTGAGTCAATAGAATTGACACAAGAACAAGAAAACATTATAGAACAAAGACTTGATGCAGGTTGGTCATCTCTACAAATAGCAAAAGAATTATTTGGAAACTCTGTAAGAAATTTAAGCAAAGAACAAAGAACTGTACACGAATATGTTTTAACATTAGATAGAGAGACTCCACCAGAAGAAGAGATACCTTCTTACGTAGCACCACACGCTATTTCAAGAATAATTAAAAAAATTAATGATTCTACTGGATACGGTTTGGAAGAAGGTAAGATGTCAAGACATCAAACGGTTTGTTGTGAAAAACTGAGGATTAATTTAAATAACTCTAGGTTTGTAGCTATTGTAAATAATTATACAAGTCTTCGAGACAAAGAGTTGTTTGAACAAGAATTTATACGTTTAACTTGGGATAAGCCAGACTTAACTCCAGATGAATTAAATCTTTATATGAATGTGTGCAAAGAAATAATTAACTTAGAATTAATTACCTCACATTTACAAAAACTCAACGACATGTTTGAGTCTGCTGATGACCAGGACGAAATGACTGTAAGGTTAGCTGAAATTATTAAAGCAAAAAGTTCTGAGTACCATCAGTGTGAAAGCCGTATTGAAAACTTAACTAAAAAGCTACAAGGAGATCGTGGAGAAAGAATGAAGAATAAAGCAAGAGAAACTGCTTCATTTTTATCCATTGTGCAACTCTTCCAAGAAGAAGAAGAACGAAAGAATATGGTTCGTATTGCAGAAATGCAAAAAGAGTTGATTAAAGATGAAGCTCAAAGACTAGAGGGTATGGCGGCTTGGAAAGCAAGAGTTTTAGGAATAAGTGTTGATGATGTCTTATAAATGCAAAGAGTGCGGAGCAGAGTTTGAATCCGAAAAAGCGTTACACGCCCATCTCAAGGCGCATAAGATGTATGTGGCTGATTACTATGTAAAACATTATCCACGCTTTAATAAACTCAACGGAAACCCTTTACCCTTTAAAAACAAAGATGAGTATTTCCAAAACGACTTTACCACAAGAGCTCAATTAATCAAATGGTGTGAAACTGCTAAAAAAGATGAGGTAAAGGATTACATTGTCAAGGTGGCAAAAGATAGGATAAAAACTAAAAAATATAAATTTATGCCATGTCACTTAGAGTTGGAAAATAGACAATTACCAGGTATAGATATATATAAAAAACATTTTGGCACCCTCTCTCAAGCTTGTGAAGCTATTGGTGCAAAACCAATATTCTACAAAGGTTTGACCCCAGAATTTTACAATGATTTTAACGAAGAAATTATTATTGATACTCGTGAGCAAAAGCCATTAAAATTTCCAAAGTCTAAAATAATGAAATTAGATTTTGGGGATTATACACTGGCTGGAGATAAATTTAGTAATACATATGTAGATAGAAAAAGTGCGACAGACTTTTTAGGAACATTCGGAGCAGGTTACGAAAGATTTAAAAGAGAAATGCAAAGATGCAAAGATATAAATGGATACATGTATATAGTTGTAGAGAAATCTTTAGAAAATGTGAAAAAAGAATTATACTTTCAAGCAAAGCGTGGCAGACGTGCTCCAAGGTTGGATTGGATTGTTTCTAACTTAATTAAGATACAACATGAGTTCGCTGACAATTGCCAGTTTGTATTCACTGATAATAGAGTGCAAAGTGAAACACTTATACCAAAACTTTTAGTATTAGGTAAGAAACTTTGGAAAACAGATTTACAATATTATATAGATAAAGAAAATGTCTTGGGAAGCAGGAAACCAGAAACCTCTTAATAGAGAGGATATTAATAAACAAGTATTAGAGCTTGAAGGATACCTTGAGGATAACAAGGCGAAGTATTGGTTGTACAAATTTTTAAAAGAAAACATAACATTCACAACACAATTGCTTACTGGTATAGAATTATTTCCATTTCAACATATGGCTGTAAAGGCCATGATGGAGAATGATTACTTTTTGGGCATATGGTCTCGTGGTATGTCAAAATCCTTTTCTACGGGTATTTTTGCGCTGTTAGACGCTATGCTGAACCAAGGAGTACATATTGGGATTATATCTAAGTCATTTCGTCAGTCTAAGATGATATTCCGTAAGATAGAGGATATATCACAAGACAGTAAAGCAGAACTATTCCAACAATGTATCGGTAAGGTAACGAAGTCTAATGATGAATGGTCTATGCAAATTGGCAAAAGTCGTATAACAGCCTTACCTTTAGGTGATGGTGAAAAGCTTCGTGGTTTTCGTTTTCAAAGAATTATTGTTGACGAGTTGTTATTAATGCCAGAAAAGATTTATAATGAGGTTATCATGCCGTTCTTGGCTGTTGTAGAAAACCCAACAGAGCGTCAAAAAATTAGAGATGCGGAAGACCAAATGATAAAAGCTGGAAAAATGAAAGAAGAGGATAGAACCGAGTGGCCAAGTAATAAAATGATTGGATTATCTTCTGCATCGTATAAATTTGAATACCTGTATAAGTTATATCAAACGTATGAGAATATGATATTTAATCCTGGAGCAAAAAACCAAGGTCGTAGATGTGTTATGCAGTTTTCTTATGACGCCGCTCCAAAAGCTTTGTATGATGAAAATTTGATTACCCAAGCGAAGGGTTCTATGAGTCAATCCCAAATTGACCGAGAGTTTAATGCACAATTTACAGACGATAGTGCTGGTTACTTTAAAATTAGTAAAATGGCTGATTGTACTATTGTTGATGGTGAGTCTCCATGCGTTGAAGTAGCTGGAGAGCCTGGCGCTGAATATATACTTGCTTTTGACCCTTCTTGGTCTGAATCTGAAACATCTGACGATTTTGCTATACAAGTTATAAAATTACTACCAGAGCAGAAAAAAGGGGTAGTTGTACATAGCTATGCTTTACCAGGCACAAATCTAAAAAAGCATATAACATACTTTAAGTATTTACTAGACCACTTTAATATTATTATGATTGTAGGAGACTACAATGGAGGTGTTCAGTTTATTAATTCTTGTAATGAAAGTGACGTATTTGTAAAAGAAAAAATACACATAGGTTGTTTCGAGGCTGATTTTAATAATCCACAAAATTACCATGATGATTTAAGACAGGCACGCAGAAGCTACAATGTTAACCAAGGAGTTATATGTAATTTAAGAAAACCAACATCATCTTGGATTAGAACAGCTAACGAAATGTTACAAACATCCTTTGATAGAAAGAAAATGTACTTTGCCGCTTCAGCTATGGACGATAACTATTCCATGCAAAAAGCTAAAAAAATACCAATAAAAGATTTAAAGTTTTCTAAATACGAAGACGAAAAAAATGTTGGAGCCAAAATGATTGAGTTTATAGAACACCAGAAAGATATGTTAGACTTAACAAAAGCAGAATGTGCACTTGTACAAGTTACAACATCTGCAGGAGGCAATCAAAACTTTGATTTACCACCCAACCTAAAGAGACAAAAAGGCGCAGATAAACCAAGAAAAGACTCCTATTCCGCTTTAGTACTAGGTAACTGGGGAATGAACATATATTACGATATGATGGATACTCCTCCAGAAAATAATCAAACCTTTACTCCAATGTTTATATAGAAAAGTTGTCAAAGTTACTTTAACTTTGTGTAAAGAACTTTATAATATAAGTTATGCCTAGAAAATATACAAAAAAATCAAGCTATTGGAACAAATTTGATAAAAAATCCGTAGCTCACAATACTACACCCGCTCAAACTAATGTTGACCCAATATCAGCTGGAGCGCCTTATCACGTTTCTGAAGGCTCTTACAGTAGAAATGGTTCTGCTGGAAATTTATCACAAACCACAACAAATACAAGAGTTAATAGATCCGCGCTTTCTGCACCCATTAATCGTTACAGTCAAATCAGAGGTGGTATGTTGCCTTTTGAAATTTCTGCTGACGGCATAAATGTAAGAGAAGCAATAGAACTTTGTCAAAAAGCTTATACAACTGTACCTATTTTTAGGAATACAATTGATATGATGTCTGAATTTGCAAACTCTGAGATATATTTAGAAGGTGGTAACGCAAACTCAAGAGAATTTTTCGGAAAACTATTCGACAAAATTAAACTAAATAATTTAAAAGACCAATATTTTAGAGAGTATTATAGAAGTGGTAACATTTTCTTGTATAGAATTGATGGCAAGTTTAACTTAAGTGACTTTAAAAAGTTTGCTCAAAATGTAGCAGATAGACCAGCGAGTAATAAGTTTCCTCTTAAATATATTGTTTTAAATCCATTTGAAATAGTAGCTAAACGTAGCACAGTATTTAATACAAAAGATGGAGCATATGCAAAAATACTTTCCGAATTTGATATGGAAAGGCTTGCAAATCCAAAAAATGATTACGATCAGCAGGTTTTAGAAGGTTTAGATCCAGAAGATCAAAAACTTATTAAAGATGGCGCATACTTTAAAGATGGTCTAAAGATTAATTTAGATAACGAAAGAATATCATATAGTTTCTACAAAAAACAAGATTACGAACCGTTTGCTATTCCATTTGGATTCCCCGTTTTAGAGGATATAAATGCTAAGATGGAAATGAAGAAAATGGATCAAGCGATCATGAGAACAGTTGAAAATGTTATTCTTATGATCACAATGGGTACTGATCCAGACAAAGGTGGAATCAATCACAATAACTTAAGAGCTATGCAAACACTTTTCCAAAACGAATCAGTTGGAAGAGTTTTAGTTGCAGATTATACAACAAAAGCAGAGTTTATTATACCAGACATTAACAAAGTTATTGGCCCAGGTAAATACGAAGTTATCAATAAAGACATTAAAGAAGGTTTGCAAAATATCATATTAAACGATGATAAATATAATGGAGCGACTGTTAAAGCTAGAGTTTTCTTGGATAGATTAAAAGAAGCTAGAGAAGCATTTATAAACGATTTTTTACAACCAGAAATCAAAAGAATTGCTAAAGATCTTGGTTTCAGAGCTTATCCAACAGCCAAATTTAAGGATATTGATTTAAGAGACGAAGTTCAATTAATGCGTGTTGCTACAAGATTAATGGAGCTTGGAATACTAACAGCTGAACAAGGTATGCAAATCATACAAACTGGTAGATTCCCACTTGCAGAAGAGTTAGACGGCGCACAAGCAAAGTTTGTTGAGCAAAGGAAGCAAGGTTACTTTAATCCAATAGTTGGTGGAATACCAATGATAGAAGATGATGGCGATGCACCAATTGAACCAGTAGATGAGCAAAAAGTTCCTGGAGAACCTGGTAGACCTTTGGGGGCTACAGAAGGTAAAGTTTCAACAGAAGCTATACAAGCAACAGTCTATGAAATAGAAGCACTTCAATCTTTAGCAAAAGACGAAATGCTTAAAAAAATCAACAAAAAAAGACTCAATAAAAATCAAAAAGAAATGATTGCAAAATTATGCGAATCTGTGGTTTGTGGGTCGGAAAAAGAAAATTGGACAAGTACAATGATTTCTTGTGTAAATGACTTTAGTAACATAGGAAAACTAAACGTTTTAAACGACATTTATGACGTTTCAGATTCTCATAAATTAGAAATTTATCCATCAGCAATTTTATATCACTCAAATGAAACAAATTAAAAATCCATTAACTGCAAATATTGATCGTTCAAACGGCAATATTGAAATTTCCATAGCTAAAAAATACGACAAAGAAGAAGAAGCTATGTACAAGTCATTCATGTCCGTTTGTGCTATGCAAGATAAAGCATTAGTTGACACAACAAAAATGAGTGATGATGAAACAACAAAAACTTGCGGAATGCAATACGACAAGATGCGCGCTATGATTAACGAAGTAGGCGAAGGCGGCTTAACAGAAAAACAAAAGAAGTTACCACCAGCTCTACAAAAAGCTATTTTAGAAAAAATGAAAAAAGACGGCAAAATAACAGATGAAGAAGCTGATGCTGCTGTCAGTAAATTACTATCAAAGGACGATCAAGCTGAAAAAGAAGTTGGTCCAGAAGGTGAATTAAAGGTTGTAGAAAACCCTAAAGAACCAAAAGTTTCTAAAGCTTCAGAAGAATTACCAGCGGACACTAAAAAAAAACTAACTGAAATAGCAGAAGAATTAGATAGCGGAGTTAAAGCTCATGCAAGTCAAGCTAAACGTATCAGAGATATGTTAAAATAATGTCGAACTATAAATACAGCGCAAATTTTGATTTTAAAATTAATGCCTCTGATACAATAGATAGTTTTGTTTTATCAAAAGCCAACATTCAAAATTTAAAATCTTTAATACCTACTCAAGTTGATTTAGAAAAAAACATTGACTTAATGGGCGTTGCTTTTAACGCAGCTGTAGTCAACGAGTTTAATAAAAACGGTGATGGCATCAGTACGCAAACTGCAATTGACTCTGTTCAACAGTTTGTGCATAAACCCACCAATATAGAGCATGACAAAAAACGAGTAGTTGGTCACATAGTAAATGCTGGATTTAGTGATTATTCAGATAGCTCTCTTTTGGTTAATGTCGACAAAGATACAAAAGATCCATTCAACATAGCTTTGGGAGCTGTTGTATACAAAACAGTTGACAAAGATTTTTTCGAAACACTAAGAAGAAGCACAAATCCAAATAGCAAAATACATAATTCTGTTTCTGCTAGTTGGGAAGTAGGATTTAGCGATTACAAAATTGCAGTTGGTAGCAAAAACTTAAAGGATGCCGAAATCATTTCAGACCCAAATCAAATAATGGAAATGAAAGCTATGTTAAGAGGGTTTGGGGGTAAAGGAAGAATGGATGATGGAACACCATTATACCGCCTAATTGTTGGAAATGTTTATCCTTTAGGAATCGGATTTACAATGAAACCAGCGGCAAATGTCAAAGGTGTTATTTCAGAAGAAAGTATGACACCAGAAGTCAAAGAGGTAAAAGCTATTGAAATCAATACTAAACAAAGCCAAGACCTTGAAAAAATAGCGGCTAAAATTTCACAAAAAATAAAAAATACTGTAAACAATATCAATATTATGGATATAGAAAACCTATTAACAGAACTCAAGAGCGATCTTCAAGAGAAGAAATTTTCTCAAGAAGCTATTGCAAGCATGACTTCAACATTTGCTGAAGCCATTAAAACTAAAGACGAAGAGTACAAAACTTCTCTTGAGGCTGCAGAAAACGAGAAAGCCGAAATCGCGAAAGCGAACGAAGAGCTCAAGACTTCTGTAGAATCAATTAAAGAGGAATTAGCTAGTGCTCAAGAACGCATTAGTGAGTTTGAAAAAGCACAAGCTGCTGAAAAAGCGGTTGCTACTTTCAATGCTCGCATGGAGGAAATTGATTCTATCTACGATTTAGACGAAAGTGACGCAACTTTCATCACTGAAAAAATCAAAGGTTTAGATTCTTCAGAAGAAGCATATGCATCTTTCAAATCAGAGCTTGAAGTATTTTGGGCATCTAAAAACAAAGAAGCAAAAGCCGCATTTGAAGAAGAAGTTAAAGCTCGTGTAGAAGAAGCCGTAGCAAAACGTTTAGAAACTCCAGAAACTTCAGAAACATCTGAAGCATCTGAAACTACAGACGTTGAAGAAGCTTTAGACAACGCAGAACAAACAACTTCTGAAATTCCTAACAATAATGAAGCTCAAGCTTCATCACAAACTTTAAAAGATAAATTTGCAGCTGCTTTCAGCCGTGATAATATCTTATCATAAAAAAAAACTATAATTATTATTAATCATGGGACTTAGATTATTACCATTCAGACAATATGATGAGAATGATGTTATTAACATCTTCTCTCTAAATACTGACGCCGCCTTGGCCAACTCTTCTGATGACGGAAGCGGTTCAAACGGTGTCTTCGTGAAGGTAAGCAACGGAAACTTTGATCAAGATGTTATCACTTACAGTAATGATAGCTATCTTGGGAAAACAGATTTCCCTTTTGTTGGATCCGATATGTATCCTTCAAACCCGCTTACAATCACTCCTGCAGTTTCTGGTGACATTCCTTTAGGAATCACTTTGAATCAAACTGCAAAAGCAGATGAAAATGGTGAAAAATTACTTTACAACCCAACAAAGAAAGAAGAATTGCAAGCAGTTCTTCCTGGACAGTCTGTCCCTGTTGCAACTAAAGGTATTTTCACTTTTTCTTCTAACGCATTTAACGGCCCTGTAGCAGGATACACAATTGGATCTACTGTCCAAATTGACTTTGCAACTGCTGGAACAATCACAGGAGGTGACGGCGCATTAGCTGCTGGTACATCTGGTGACTTTGGGATCGTTATTGGAACAGGTTCACGTAACGGTGGAAGTGGTACAGCTCCAGTAGCTGATCAATTCTCTGGTGAATTCTTGGTTTTAAAAATTGGGTAATTAGAGAAAGGAAATTATAATACTATGAAAATTACTTTAAAAAACACTCCCGAGCAAGTAGAATTAGTTAAAGCTATGGCTTCTCGCAACCGTAGCGTTGCTTACGAAGCTCAAACAGCTTTAGCTGAATTCATTGGACCAGTTTTGGCAGAGGTTATCGGTAATGCACCTGCATTGTCTAACCTTTTCACAACTCTTCAGTACAATGCTGACGACAATCCTTCAATTCCATTAGATCTTTATTTTGATGTATCTGATGAGGATTATGTACAGGTTTATTCTCAGTCACGTGCTGGTGGTCTTCCTACTTCAGAAGTTCTTCCTACATCTTCAGAGTTAAAGATTGCTACATATTCACTTGATTCAGCAGTTAGCTTCGACAGACGCTACGCAGCTAAATCACGCATGGATGTTGTTGCAAAAACAATGACTCGTGTTGCTCAAGAAATCCTTCTTAAACAAAACACAATCTCAGCTAACGTTATCATGAAAGCTTTAGGTGCTGCATCTACTAACGGATTAAACCACGTTATTGATTCATCTTCAACAGACCGTTTCGTACTTGCTGATATGAATGCACTATTAACACGTTCAAAGAGAATCTCAACATCATTTGTTGGTGGTACTCCAGATGCTCGCAGCGGTAAAGGTGTAACAGACATCGTTTGTTCTCCAGAAATCGTTGAAGAGTTACGTGCTATTGCATACAACCCAATCAACACTAAAGGTAGTGCTCGTAGCACAGCAGATAATGGTGTTGTACGCACTGCAGACGAAATCGCTTCTCAAGCATACAATGCTGCTGGCGCTCCAGAGTTCTACGGCATCAATGTTATTGAGCTTAACGAACTAGGTGTACAGCAAAAATTCAACACAGTGTTTGCTGACAACAAGGGAACTAACACATTCAACGGACACGATGATGAAATCGTAATCGGTATTGACCGCTCACGTGAATCTTTGATTCGCCCAGTAGCTGTTGACGCTGAAAACGGCGGTGAGTTCAACTTAATCGCTGACGATCAATACAGCATCCGTCAAAACAAGATCGGTTACTTCGGTTCACTCGAAGAAGGCCGTGTTGTTGTAGACGACCGTGCTCTAGTTGGTGTTATCGTTTAATACCTCATTTATTGAAAAAATCGGGTCACTCTTCGGAGTGGCCCTTTTTTTTGGAAAAAGTGTAAATTAATTTATAATACATTATGGAAAATAAACAATTTAACGAAGAAGAACTTAAAAGTCTTTACGATTTAAAAGCTGCCGCTATAGAAAATGACGAGCCTAATAATGAGGAGATGCAAAAAGCTGACGCCAGTGAAAAAAAGACATCAGAAGCCTTGAGCGATATCTCGAAGAAGAAAGATCCCTTAGAAGACTTAGAAGTCGCAGACGGAAAGGAAGATGAAGACACTTCAGAAACTCCAGATCTAGGTGATCTAGAATATGCAGATGGGAAGGAAAGAGATGAAATTGACCTCATTGAAGAACAAGAAAAAATTTATGGTACAGATGTTTTAAGTCCATTTAAAACAGCGGACATTAGAGTATTTAGGCGTAGATTAGATTCAATGAATTCTGATGAAATATTTAGAATGGCAGCAAGAAATGCCGTTAGAACTTATGCAGATCCAAAACAACAAAGAGAAGAATTAGAAAAAGGATTTCTCTCTTGGGTCTCAACAAACATGGCTTTTCAAACAGACGCTACAAAAAAAGCGGAAAAAGGCGTAAGATCGGCAGCTTTTGAAGGTGCTACAAGTGTAAATGATTTAGAGGAAAAGCTTAAATCTAAAACATTGTCAGATCTCCAAGCAACAGCTGGTCGTTTAGGATTCAATCCTAGCTTTGATAGAAATAAGCTTATTACTGTAATTAAGCAAGAATATCAAAGACAATCATGAGCATCAACATAAGCGGTTTAGCCACTGGAATATATAAATACGAACTAGATTCAGCTGGAGTTACATTTGAATCTATTTCTGGTTGGTTAGATGAAAATGTTGGAACGCTAAATACATACCTGTATACAAACTTTTCTGGACAGAATGGAGAAATCTCTGGAATGAACCTAGAAGAGGCTGATATATACAAAGAGATGTATTTGTACCATTACTACACAAAACAGGCTAGAAACACCCTTAGAGGCATCACAAACGACACAAATGGAAATATATTAAGCGTTAGTGATGGAGATAACACAGTAAGCTTTGTAAATAAGAACGAAGTGTCAAAAGTGTACAAAGGTTTTGCGAAAGATTCTTACGAAAAAATGCTGAGAATGGCTCAAAGCTATAGTAGCTACAATGCTTCCCCAAGACAAGTTGGTGGCATAGAGTCATTAATAAATCCAACTGGCGCAAACATTGTTGGGCCTTAATTACTCACTTTGAGTATCTACCCTATAAAACACTGATCCTTCATTATTAATTATAGCAGCACCAGTAGCTGCAACATCATAAGCTCTAAAGTAATATTCAATACCATTTTGGCTTACTGAATTTGAACCAGGTTGTGAAGAACTTACAGACAATCCATACAAATTATCATATGGAGGATTTATTTCCCAAGACTCCTCGGCATCTGCAGTAATTAAAACAAATGGTCCTTGACTTGGATCAACTTCTCCAAGTTTGCTTGGTAAAAACGTTCCATCAAGAATATTACTTGCAAGAGTGCTTGAACTGCCAGATATACGCGTTAATTCGTATATGGACATGTCGGAGGAACTAAAGGAGTTTAAGGGAACGACCGCCCCGCTGACGGTCGTGGTAGTCCGATCTGTATAACTATAAACTCCTATGCGAAAGGGGTCGTAGCAGAAGATCCAGAAACTAATATATTGTTACTTGTATCGTCTGGGCCACCGATTTGAGTTGTAAATGTCAAATCAACAGTTTTGTTTGCGCCAATACTTGAACTAAATGATTCTGAGTCTAATCTAGCTCCTTTAAGTTTGTAAATCATAGCTCCATTACTTGTACCAGGTTTATTAATTGTTAAATCAACTGTGATAGGTTTTTGTTGGTCAATGATGTCAATTAAATTAGCTGCTGTCAGTTCATTAACAATAGCACTTACAGATAAAGATGCTTGTACTGGAAAATCAACTGTTCTAGCAAATGGGAATCTAGTACCCAATCTTTCTAAAGGAGTTCTACTCATACCTAGTGATAAAGATGCGCTTTGTACGTGTATGCCGTCTGCACCGTCTGTATCTAAGTTAACAAAAGGTCCGTCTTGTGCATCTGAAATATCGTTAACTGCGCCTTCAAAAGCAATTGTAACATCACCTGGTCTTAAGGCTGAAATGCTACCAGCTGTACCTGTTGTAGCTGCTGGAAGAGTAGCAGTAACGCCAACGTCAGCACCATTAGATTGTTCTATAGCTGGAGAGTTGATGTTACTTCTTGCAGCATTTACATCTACTTGAGATCTGATGTTTGCACCTTCCATTGTACAAGACACTGTTGGAATTGATCCAACAGAGAGATCTAATGAATAGTCTGTTAAATATGCGTTGCCAACACCAATAACGCTTTTAGCTGCATCACTAGCTGCATCAACTGCATCTTTACCTTCAGCTGTTGTTAGTATGTAAAAGTTTTTACCAGATGATGGTGTCATGTGACCAGATGCAAAACCAACTGCGAAAGCATCTGTATGTTTGCCTGTTCCAAATCCTAAAGTCGCTTCATTGAAACCGTTAGTTAAATAATAAGAAAAGTCAAGAGAAACCGTGGGAGCTTCCAAGACTAAAGAGTCTACTCTGGAAAGAGCGCCAAACTGATTAATATCTTGTCTTGAAATGCTGAAAGAATAGTTCGCTGATTGAACTCTTTCAAGCTGCTCGTGTTTAGCTGCTGCGACAGATGATGCATCCTCGCTAACATAAAGAGCTTCTGATTGATAAATGATTCTATTTCTTGCCATGGTATTTTAGTAATATTTACAGTTTAAAAGGGGGTTTGTGAAATTAATTTTTAGGCGGTTATCGCTACAACGATATCTATTTCTGCGTGGTCACGATTAGTAGGTCTAATTTCAATAATCTGCCCTACTCCCGTATTAGATTGATTGATGGTGACTTTAGTTGCAGTAGCACCAGCTGAAGTTGTACTTGCTGGGCCTATGATACTAGCATTAGAAGCGCTAAGAAGTAAATCATTACTTGGATCACTGGCTCCATCATATGTAACTTCTATAATGATTGGTTTACCCATATCAACATTAGTTATCATAGATCTGTTTTGTTCGCCGTCAGAAAGTTGTGACTCTGCTAATGTTCCGTTACCATTTACAACCTTTGTGATAGTTAAGGTTTCGCCAGAACCTACACCACCATCATCAGACATTTTAATCACTCCATTATTAAGTCCAAAAGGTAGAGTAACTGTTGAAGTTTCAACGGTTAAATTTCTATTTTCATCTCCAGCACCACCAATTTGAGCTGTGAATGCGAGATCTACACTTTTATTTGATCCGATTGAAGAGGAGAAAGATTCTGAATCTAATTGAGCTCCAATAATAGTGTATACCATTTTTTCATTTCCGTTAGGGTCTTTAAATGTTAAAGTAACATCATTAAAAGTTTGATCGTCTAATAAATCTCTGAGATTTAAAGCTGTAATTTCATTTACAATAGCATTACAACTTAAACTAACAGTAATTGGAAAATCTAAAGTTCTTGCAAATGGGCCAACTTGACCAAGTCTTTCTAGAGGCGTTCTTGACATAGACAAAGAAAGAGAAGCGCTTTGTAAATGTATTGAAGATGCTGTGTCAAGAACATGTGACATTGGTCCATCATTGCCAGCCGTGAAACCTCCAAAATCTAAAGTCACGTCTCCTGGTCTTAATGACGAAACTTGGGCTGTATTACCAACAAGCTGTACTCTTGCGTTTGTATCAGTGCCAAAAACTCCACCATCACTTGTAACTATAGGTAAACCTACTAAATCATCACCATTTGAGCTGTAGTCGTACATCGCACCTGTTCCAACAGATTTTACTGCTACAGATTGAATACCGCTATACCCAGTTCCAGCAATTGGGACTCCATTTCCAGATATATTTGTTTGGGCATTAATATTGGAACCTTCCAAAGAAACAGAAACAGTAGGAATAGACCCAATTGAAGCATCTACTGAATAATCAGTTACGAATGCATTACCAACACCAATTAATGAATAAGATCCAGATTTATTTGAGGCAGCATCTTCGCCTTCTTTTGAAGTTAAAACATAATAATTTCTTCCAGAATTATATTTCATAAATCCAGATAGAAAACCTTTAACACCAGGTGAAGCTGTGTTTGTTGATCCGTCAAATCCAGATGGGGTAAAGCCCATAGCTCTCTCATTAAAACCATCTGTTAAATAATAACTAAAATCCAAAGCTACAGAAGGTGATTCTAGGGTGACTGAATCAATTTTACTTAATGACCCAAACTCATTAATGTCTTGTCTGGGAATTGAAAATGAATAGTTAGCTGATTGGATTCTGTTAAGCTGTTCGTGTCCAGATGCTTTAATAGTAGTGACATCTTCACTAACAAATAAAGCTTCTGACTGATAAATTACTCTGTTTCTTGCCATAGTTTTATTTACATTTTAAAGTTGAAATTGTGAAATTATAATCTAGGAAATCTGGCTTGTCTAAGGTCGAAATCAATAAATCCAACCTTAACATCTCCTAATTGTTGGGGCTTTTCTCTTTCTGAGAGTTTAGATACTGTAACATCTTCAATGTAATATGGGATGTTGTTTTTATAACCTTCAATTAAACCAGTATAATAATATTCTTGGTCTTTCAAATCTCCAAATTCTGTACTTGGATGACCAGTAAATGGTATTGGTGTTATGTTGCTTTTTGTTGAATCGGCAAAAATGGAGAGAACTCCATCTAGTTGATAGTTATTTTCGGCCAAAACAACAGCTTTTACACTGGTTCGTGTTTCATCTTCGCCACCAAAAGCATAGGGAATATTTTGAACCCCTTCTGTATTTACAAAAATAGCTGGAATTACTTTATCATATGGTTTAATTCCAGTTTCAGAATCGCCGTATCTACTATTCAATATAAATTTACTTTCTAATATTAAATCTTCTTCTGTTTCATCTGAAACATAAACATTAAAATCTTTTACAGCAAATGTACCAGTAATTGTTGAGCTTGTTCCAAAATTACCACCAGTTTCTATAATTCTTCCGTTTTCAAAATCAAATATAACTCCGTCATTTCTACCACTACCCATAAAACTTGTTGGTATAATTGGATTTGTGGATCCCGTTGCTGAAGAATCATTTACCCATTGCTTATAAGGACTTGCGTAAGCTTTGTAACTATCTGGTAATCTGGAATCATCAAAATAGTGTAGAGTTCCTGTTTTATTAGAATAAGCTTCACCTTTTGTCAATAAATGATTATCAAACCATAACATAAAACTGGTTAATACTTCGTGTTGATACTGTGGCTTCATACTCTAATTGTTCTAAATTTCTTTTCGTATTTATTTATAAGTGCAGAAATATACTGCGTGTTCTTAAACTTTACACCTTTTCTAACTCTTTTTCTTGATTGTAAGCCAAAACCAGATCTACTTTGAGTAGAATCTTTTTTTAGATAGTACCCCAAGCCAGATAAACCAGATTCTATACCTCTTGCCCAGCTTCTTCCTTGCGCCCAAGGTAATGGAGTTACATCAAAAATTTCTTTTGGGTTTGGCATATCAACAGCGTATTGCATTCCTTTGGAGTTAAATCCTACAAACCTAATGTTAATTAGTTTAAGTCTATCTAAAATAGGCTCAATTGGATCATAGTTTGATTCAAAACCAATAAAAGAAAACAAATTAGTGATTCCACCCAAAGTTCCGCTTGTATTTGAAGAATCAACCCCTGCTTGTAATTCTCTTGTAACTGGGTGTTGTAAAAATTCAGCTATCATTTCCTCTTTTATTTTAAGGAAAGCGGCGTTCATTAAAATTTGTGTTTCTGGATTTGCCGCTTTAGGTAGCTGTTTTTCTATAATTTGTTTAGCAATAGGATTAAGAGCCATTATTCTTCTAAAGGTTTAAGTATAAAGTGATAATATTGTGGGCCAAAAATTCCGTTTGGATTACCTTTGCTGTTAATTGTATACTTTCTACCTTCAAATTCACATCTCTTTGCTTCTTTTAAAATAGTGAACCCAGAAGAATCAACAGTTACTCTTACTTCTCCGTCCATTATTTCTTGACGAAGTTGGCTGTCGACATTGCCATCTGAAAAATTTTCTTCTCTAGCATTCATGTATTTAATTCTAGCTTTAACGGTGTGGCTTACTACCGTCTTAGAAACTGAAGAAGTTCCTCCGCCAGTATTTCCGTATACGCCATTGTATTGTGAACTTGCAGCTATTAAAACTCTTTCTCCTTCTTCGTAAATAGTAATATTTCTAGCGAATGTTTCGTGTAAGTCATCAATTATTGATTTGATACTTATTTTCTGTGCGTCTGTAATAAATGATTCTGCCATACACTTTTTTACACTTTTTGTGTAAAGAATTGTAGGTATAAGGTATGAATGCACAAGATTTTTTAAATGATCGGTCAGATCATCACGTTAGATTTCTATTTAAATCTTTCTTAGGTATATTGGAGGATTTAAAAAAGAGTCATGAGATTAATTTCGAAAAACTCTATGAAGCGCTTCCAGAAGAGCATCATAGCTTAATTTCTTTGGGAGATTATTTTGACGAAGCATATTACAATCAATACAGAAAAAAGATATTAGATATTGGAAATTCTGTTTTGCGAGATTATAATAGTGAATTAGAAACTCTAGTTGTAGAATTTAAATTTAAAAATTAACATGGAAAAAGGAAATATTTATAGTTTTATTATAAACAAAAAGGTTACAGAAAAAGTCGAAACCGTTAAAAAAAATAAAGACGGAGAAGAGGAAACTGTAATAAAAAACAAAACAGTTGAAAAGCCAGTTCAATTTATTGTTAAAAAACCAAGTAGGCGTTTAGCCGAAGAAGCAGAAATTCATTATTCTGTAGAATTAAGTAAGTCTATTAAAATGGGCATACTCACAAAAGCAATGCTTGTTAAAAAATACTCTGATAGTGGAGGAGCTTTAACAGAAGAGGAAAATAAAAATTTATTACGACAACTTAAAGAAGTTCATGATTTAGAAAATGAACTAATGTTAAAAACTAGCGAGGGCGTCAAAGAAGAAGAACTTAAAGAGTTGAGAGAAGAAATTATGAGACTCAAAAAAGAGTTGATTGAATTAGAATCTTCTTTGCAGGGTGTTTATCAACACACAGCAGATTCAAGAGCAGAAAGACAAACTTTACTTTGGTACGCTGTAAACCTTGCTAAAATGAAAAACGAAAATGGTGAATTTGTCTCGTTTTTTGAAGGAATAGATTATGAGCAACAATTAGAGGATTTATATACAAAAGATGAAGAGGGAAGTGAATCTGATAAAAAAGCAGTAAGCACAATATTAAAAGTTATTGGTTATTGGTTTTACGCACAAAATGCAACACAAGAAGATCTTGATAAGTTTATAAAAACTCAAGAAGAAAAAGAGAAGCAAGGTGAAGGATGATGAAATATTCTCTGATATAATTTCAGACATCTTTAACGAAAAAACAGAAGCAGATTGTAGTTTCGGAACTGTCCATTTGAAGCACTTCAAACAGTTAGAGGTGCAAAAAATATTTTCTAGAAAAGAAAAATATTTAAAAGAAGCTGTCAAAAAAGGCGTGCCTTTAGAAAAAGACTTACTGGCTGATTTAATTGCAGATGGAATTTGGGACAACGCAAATGAAATAGAAATCAAACAAACAGAAGAAGAAATAAAAATCAAGCAACAGGGTTTAAAAAACCTTAAATTACCATCTCAAAGAAAAAATCAAATAAATAAAATCAACGAACTGAAATCAAAACTAGCATTTCTGATGAAAGAAAAGTTTTCCATTATGGGGATTACAGCAGAAATATATTCAGAAAGAAAGGTGCAAAAAGATTTTTTTGGTCAAATAGCTTTCTTAGATAAGGATTATAATATTAGAGTTGATGACGAATTAGAAGCTAATAATTTTGAACACCAAGCAGAATTACAAAACATACAAGAAACTTTTTTTAAGAATTTTGACGATTCAATGATTTCTAAAGCAGTTTTGTCTTCATATTTTGCACCATACTTACCATATTCAGAAAGTGTTTTAGATTTTTTTGGTAAACCTTTGAAAGATTTAACTACATTTCAGATGAAAATGTTATCTTATTCTAGAAGTTTTCTAAATATATTCAAAAATGCCCAAAAAGATATTCCAGAAAATGTCGCAAAAGATCCAGAATTATTAATATCTTTCTACGAAGCAGAAAAAGAAAGGTCTAAAAACCCAGAAAGGTCTAAAAATAGGGATGGAGCTGGCGCCACAACTTACTTTGGAGCCGAAAAAGAAGACTTACATCAAGTTAAAAACGAAAATGAAAGAGTGGTTAGCTTAGAGAAGGAATTAAATAAAAAAGGCGGCACAATGAATATGGAAGAAATGATGAAATTACATGGACTTTAAGTGTAATTATCCTATATAGGATATGGCTCAAGTAAATGTACCAGTTAAATTAGGACCCGTAAATACTAGGGAAGTTGATGCAGCTCTTGCTAGAATACAATCTGCTGCTAAAGGTGTTGATTTTGGAAATGGAGCCAGATCATTAAATAAACTATCAAGACCTCTTGGAAAAATCACTGGTCAAGCAGATGAATTTCAAAAATCTTTAGAGGCTTCTAATGCTCGTGTTTTAGCTTTCGGTGCTTCTGTTGTAGTTATTAACAAGTTATCCCAAGCGTTTTCTGCCCTCGTAACAAATACTGTAAAAGTAGAAGCCAGTTTTAAAAAAATAGGAATTATACTTGGGGGAACCGAAAAAGAGTTAAGAAAATTTGGAGATGGTATTTTTAAAGTTGCGCAAAGAACAGCCACTTCTTTTGATGAAGTTGCAGAAGGTGCTTTAGAATTAGCTCGTCAAGGTTTGTCTGTTGAAGAATCTTTATCTAGAGTTGAAACTGCTTTAAAACTAGTTCGTGTTGCTGGAATTGATTCACAACAAGCTGTTGCTGGTTTAACTGCAGCGATAAAAGGTTTCCAAGGAAGCGGTTTAACTGTTGCTCAAATAGCTGATAAGTTAGCTGAAGTTGATACAAAGTTTGCGGTTTCTACAGAAGATTTAATTAATGGTTTAGAGCGTGCATCGGCTTCTGCTCGTGTTGCTGGTGTAAATTTTGACGAACTATTAGCTGTTGTAACAACTGTTCAAGAAAGAACTCAGCGTGGTGGTGCTGTTATTGGTAATGCCTTTAAAACAATTTTTGCTAGATTATCTCGACAAGACACTTTAAAAACTTTGAGAGGTTTGGGTATTGCTACAGAAGATTTGCAAGGAAACCTAAGAGGCGCCATTCCAGTATTTTTAGACCTAGCCGCAAAATTAGATGAGATTGGATTAAGAAGTAAAAGAGCGGCTGGAATTATTCAAGATGTTGCTGGTGTTAGACAAAGAGATATTTTAATTAGTTTGGTTGAAGATTTAACTTCAGCTCAAAGTCAATTTACAAACGCGTTAAATGTTTCAAGAGGTGCTGTTGGAGCTTTGGATAGAAAGAATGCAGCTTTAAATGATACTCTTGAAGCTCTTATAAATAATTTAGTTGTTGGAAGTCAAAAATTATCTTCTGTTTTAGGAGAAATTGGATTTACTGACGCAGCAAAAAATTTGTTAAAAATATTTGGATCTGTAGTAAATGGAATAACAGACCTACTTGAAGGAGAAGGTATAGGTTCTAAATTTGCTAGAGGTTTCGTAAAAGGTGTTGGTGCTATACTAACTGGTCCAGGTGTAGCTTTAGTTGGTGCAATATTTACAAAACTATTTGTAGATTTGGCTAAGTTTGGTATGCAATCATTAAAATCCTTATTGGGAATTAATTCAGCAGCACAGCAACAAAATATGTTGCAACAATCCATTCTTCAAACTATTTTACAAAACGAAAACATTCAAAGAGAATTAATTCGTTTGGAAGGAAACAAAATAGCTCAAGAACAATTACTTTTAAGAATATATAATGACCAAGCTAACGCAATGGCTCGTATGGCTAATATTGCCGCTAAGGTAACACCTGGTGTTTTTGGCGCAGGATTTAGGGGCGGTGCTGGAGGCGTAACAAAAGGTAGAGCTGCTGATGGTTACGTTGCTGCAGAAAAGAGAGATGTATCCAGAGGTGTTGGCGGAGCTTCTCCAAGTTCATCAGTTGTTTCAATTCCAAATTTTAATTTTGGTGGCGGAAAACGAGGAACAATGGTAGCAAATAGTAGTGAATATTTTGTTCCTAATTTTGGTGGAGCTGACGCAATCTTTACCGCTAATATGGCATCTGGAGGTTTACCATCTGGAGCTAGAAAAATAAGAGCGGCAAGAGGTTTCGCAAAAGGTTTTGGCGGAATGAAGGGAACTGGCAGTAAAAAAAGCCCATTATTTGACGATAGGTTTGCAATGATAACACCTTCTAGCAGAGGTGATTCAACGCAAGTTGGTCAATCTAAAAGTGGAGCGTTTTACGGTTTTCCTGTTTTTGGTTTTGATCAAGCTGACAAAAGAACAACTAAAGCTAAAAATAATTCAGCCTTAATTAAAAGTGTTGAAAAATTTGGCGTTGGTTTAGCATCACAACAATCAAAAATTATTTCTGGAGGGCAACCAATGGCTTCCAAGGTGGGTAAGTTAGGAAATGCTGGTTCTGTAGCTTCTTTAGCAGGTGTGATTTTTGAAGCTGCGGTTTCTTCTTTGTTAAAGAGTCCTCAGTATGATTTAGGTCAAACTGCAACTTTTGATTTTGTTGGAACTAAATCCATGAGAAACATAAAAGGTTTATATCCCAACCTTTCTTCACGCTCTAGATTTATAGAAGCCAAAATAGGTGGAAACAAAAGAATCTATGATAGCATGGCGAATAAGATGGAAAAATTTGGAGCTGGTTACGCTTCACTTAATAAAAGTACAATGGGAGAATTGATGGCTGGTGGAAAAACAAGAGGTAGAATAGGAGCAGAATTTGGACCATCAAGAAGAGGTGCTCGTGGTTATATAGGAAGAGCGGCCGTAGGATCATTTAGTAGATTGGACACTGGAAAAACATTACATGGTGGAGCTGCAGCTAGTCACGCAAGAAAAATGGGGTATAGAACAGCATTAAATTCACCAGCAACATCTTCTGCGCCCGCAGGAGGAAGAGGCACAGCAAGAATGAGTGCTGGTGGAGCATTTACAGCTCTGATCGGTATTCAAACCGCAGCGATAGGTGTAACTGCAGCGCTAACAGAATTAGAAGGGCCTGCTGCAAATGTCGGACAAGGATTAACTTCAATGTTAAATGGTTTGATGTCAGCTGGGTTTATATTGATGGCGTTTACTGGTCCAATTGGAATAGCGGTAGCAAGTATCACTGCACTTGTTGCGGTTACAGATGGTTTGTTTAAAATTTTTAATGATGGTAAAGGTGTAATGGCTACGTTTATGGACGCTATGTTTGGCGCTCAAATAGCAGCAGAAAAAAGAATAAAAGAATTACAGCAACCATTTGATGTTTTAGGTCAAACTGGTAATATAGCAGATTTTTTATCAGAAATTAATATCCAAAGGGAAAGCTCTAGATTAATGAAAGCTGGAACAGGTGCAGAAACTGCTGACGCAGTAGCACGTAGTGCTTTTCCATTTGATATAACTGACCCAGCTTTTAATCCAGGTGGTAACAGAATAGGGCTAACAAAAAATAGATTTTCTGAAAATGATTTTGCAAATAAATTAATGGTAGCAGGCGCTGATGCTGCGCTAGACTTAGCTTTTGGAGGACCTGCAAATAGGTTTGCAGCACAAAAAGCTGGTGTACCTGGTTCTGAAAATCTTACGCTACAAAAAAATACTGAGCTCAGTGCAGAAAACATAAAACCAATATCTGATTTGTTCAGCCAGATACCAAATGTAGCTAGACTTGTAGATAATCTAAGCGATAAATACAACATATCTACAGATCCTAATAAGGTAGCTTTTGCCTTGCCAGGTGGTGAAGAAACAGATGCAGGGGGTATGACAAAATTGTTGACAGATCAAATTACTGCAATTAGACAAAAAGCGGTAGAGAATACAGTTCTTGCATTCGAAGATGGAATTATAACACCAGAAGAACAAGGAGAAATAAATCAAGCAACAACAAATGAATTAGAAAAACTTTTCCAAGGAATAATAGATGCTGGAGAGGCTGCTATATATCAAATACCAGATCAGGCGGCAAGAGAATCAACTATATTTGAACAAATAAAAGAAGGGGCTAGTAGCGCTCTTGAAAAAATGAATCAAGATTCAGAGATGATATTTTATAACTTGGGAGAAGCGTTGCCACAACAATTATCTGATGGATTAGCGGGTGCTTTTGACAAGGCTTTAGATGGATCAGAATCTCTTGGGGATAGTCTTAGAGGTGTAGCTAACGAATTTTTAGAAACCATACAAAAAGCATTTCTACAAAAAGCCGCCAATGCAGCTGTTGGTGGAATAATGGATTTCTTTGGTTTGAATTCTGGGGGTATGGTTCCAAAAAGATATTATGCTGGTGGATCAGTAGGTTCGGGTACAGATACTGTACCAGCAATGTTAACTGGCGGTGAATTTGTTATGAAAAAAGGTGCTGTAGAAAAATACGGCACACCGTTCATGGAACAACTTAATGCTGGAGCAATGGATACTAGTTCTTCGGTTGCTGGTGGCGTTTCAAATTCAATCAATGTATCATTCAATATCACTTCTGGTGGTGAAGGAGGAGGAGCTGATTCAGAAACAACATCTGGACAATCTGACGCTGGAAACAACTTAGTTAAAAGATTAAAAGAATCAGTTACAACTATAGTTGCAGAAGAATCAAGACCTGGAGGACAATTATACAATACCAAACTAAACAGAAGTAGATGAGGGATTTAGCTTTATATGATAGAGATATAAATTTTTCTGGTGAAATTATTGAAGATACGGTTTTAACACCAGAATATGGAACCTCTTTGTCTTTTAAGTTTTACGATGATTATTTTAACGCCCAAGATAATTTTAGAAAAAGAGTATCTAAAGGTTTAAATGATTTAGATATAAATTTAAATTTAGTATACACCAACAAAAGAGAAAAAGAAGCTAAAGCTTTTGTTGCAGTTATGGAACATCTCTCAACTGGTTTTTTTGTAAATGAAAGTGGCGATAGTACTTTGTTAGATTTTAATCTATCATATCTTCCCAGTGGTTCTAATTTTGTAAAACTAGCCTTTCCAACTGGAGCTATAAATTCAAATGATGCGAGTAGAGGTGATGATATTGGAATATACAAATCACTTTCTGGTTTATCAATTATGGATTACTCGGTAAAAGAGCATGAAGGTTTATTTGACATAAGTTTAAATTTGAGAACGAATAGAGAATCTCCAATGAGGTATTGGTCTGGTTCTTCTTTTTTAACATCAAAAAGTGAATTAAGCGGTGGACATAATGGACAAATAGCTCCGCATTGGGGGGCGCTAAACACTACACAAAGGCAAGGATTAAAAAAATTTGACATAGTTCATTGGACTGGAAAAGTTTTTCAAGAAGACGCAAACAATTCTGATCAAACTCAAAATTTTTATTTTACAAGAAGAGATTTTGGTATTGTTGCCCCAAGTGAGACAGAAAGTTCGCTTGCCCCAAATGACCATATAAACACTATTCCCACAACTGGAAACCAACAGTTATGGTCTCAAGAATTTAGTGATATATTTACACCAGATGATGGTGTAACATTTGGTCAATCTGAAAAACTAAATAATTTAAAATTCAAAAACTCAGTTTTAGAAAGTCAAACTTTACAAAAAAACAAAAACTTAATAGAAAATTTAACTCTAAATTTTTCAAATCGTACTAATAAAGAGGCTAGAGCTTTGTTGTTTTTTTTAGAAAAAAAGGGTAGCCGAGTACCTTTTAAGGTTAACTTGCCTCAGTTATACATTAAAGATAAATATTTTATAGTTGATAGTTTTAATCACACTTTTGTTTATTACGATGTTAATGATATTACGGTAACTTTAAATGAAGTTGTAGCTTATAGAGACTATATAGATTCACCAATGGGTTTTAGACTTGCTACAGAAGATGGAAAAACTTTAGTAACTCAAAAATATACTGGAAGTGTGCCAATACCAGAAGATGATACCATATTAACTGTTTTAGGGTTTGGAGATACTGGGATTGATCAAGTTTTTGACTCTAAAATTATAACACTTGATGCAAGAAAAGAATCAAAAGATGTTTCTGGAGTACAATTTACTGAAGATCTTATTGGTGGTCCAACAGGTGTTTTAGAATTTGAGTTGAATTGGACAAATATTATAAATCCTTATTGGGGTCAAGAAGAAGGTATTGAGGGTGATGGGGGTCCAGACTTAGACTTAAATGTAATAGATCCTGCTGGAAATTTAGTAAATAGATTTACTACTTCTGTATATGAAAGACAACCTGGATTTTTTAATGATGATATAGGTTTATGGGGATCTGGGTCAGATACAGGAACTGTTAAAAGAGGGCCAGAAACAATATTTTATAGAAATGAGCCAGAGGCAGGAACCTATACTGTTTTCCCAACTCTTTACAATAACATTGGGCAAAATCAAGGTATGGTGGACTATGTTGAGTCAAGAATTCCATTCACTAATCCACCAGACAGTCTTTGGACAAAAACATATTATAAGTGGTCACTTCAGGTGTTTGAGAATGGTGTTTCATTTAATCATAATGCAAACATATTTAGTTACTATTATCAAGCTGAATATGTAATAGATATTAAAAGAAATGGTGCTTTGGTTAGTAGTAATACTGGTTATTTTAATTTTAATCATAGCCCAAATTTTTTTAATTTAAACCCAGCAGAACATGCTAGAGTAGGTGATACGGGACAGAAATTTACTATAACAATATGAGTATAAATAAAAACAGACCAATAATATCTTATAACAATATTGCATTATTCCAAAGCGATCCATATCAGCTTGGAAATATGACAGGCGCTAATAGTGGTCAGAATTTAAATTTTTTACCATTTGTTGAAAGTATTGATTTTTCTGTTATTCACCCAGAACAATCTGTTTCACAAATTGGCTCAAAAAAGTTTGCGCAAAAAAATTATTTTGGCGAACCGTCCGTAAGTTTAAAAATTAACTGTAGAGAAGACTTTACAGATTTGTTTCAAAACCAAACAGCTTTTCAAGATTTGATAGAGGGCGGCGAAAATAATAGTACAAATTTTTATGCAATTATTAGGGATAGCAGAGAAAATGATGGCGTACAATTAAAAGAAGGTTCTGATGTTATTAGTTTTGGTAACTGTTTCTTTAACGGAGTTAGTTTAACTCAAGGTGTTAGAGGTGTTTTACAGGCAAGTTATGATTTTGTAGCGAGCAATGTTCAAGCTCAAAAGTTAGAACACAGAGTTATGTATTACAATGATTTTGAAGATATAACACCGCAAGATTACAGACCAGCAGCTTACTTTGATACAACCCATCCAATGCATACATTAGGTGTACTTGATGCTCACGAATTAGAGGATGGTAGGGGCTTGACTATAAACATTAGTGGAACAGACTTTAGTGTAGGAGAAGGTGAAGGCGTAACTCAAAGTATCAACGCTAGTGGTATGCCAGGTAATAGAAGCCTTGTTTTATATGATGCTGCAATTATAAATGGAATAGGTTTTCATGGAACAAGAAGTAGCGGAACACCAAGTGGAGGTCTTTTAAATCAACATTCCCAATATGTAGTTTCTGGAACATTTAGAACAGATTACGATCAAACAAAACTAGACATCGCATTTGTTACTGGGCAAAGAAACCTTGGTATAGGTAGCACTGACGTTTCAGTAAGAGATACAAGAGGAACTTCATCATTAGGTCAAGGCACAACTTTTGCTGTTACTGGTAGTTTTATTGGTGCACCTAGTGGAGCTATCACAATTGCCACGAGAAAAGAATCTGGTTATTATGGTTTGGCCGTTAGTACTGGTGATGATGCTATACCAGTAGTTGGTGGTTATACTGGAGGACTTTCAACTCATGTGAGTGGTATAGATTCTACTTTCGTGTATTTACATACTGGTGATTTTGCTACAGCTAATCCTGCAGGATTTACATTTGGTGAAGCATTTAGTGGAGCTATATTGAGTGGACAAGGTAGATTAGCTTGTATAGATAATAGATTAAAGTATCATAAGTTTACTGGTACTTTTGGATTTCAACCACCAAAAGGTTGGATAGGTTTGACCGATAGTCCATATTACGGGGGAGAAGAAACAAATGGTATATCAACTACAACTGGAAAAAGGGCTGCATTTACTTGGATAAATGGTATTAAATTAGGAACTGGGTTCCAACATAATGGGCAAGTTCTCTCTGGTTTAACTGGTAAAGATGTCTGGCATTTTGCCGAACCAAATAACGCTGCTGGTTCAGAACATTTTATACACAATAGAGCTATTGGTACCGCTGATTTAACTGGACGATATTCCTGGAATGATAATCAAGATGGTAATAGATTTTCTGGATTTTTTGTCGAAAAAGTAAAGACATCAACTTACATATCAGACCTAACAATCAAAAAATTAGATGAATTTCAAATCACTGCACCATCTCTTGATTTAACTGGAACTCAAACACAATACATAACTGGGTTTTTTGAAAAGGATCGTTATAATGGACACAAACTAGTTTTTGACAGTGACTTTTTAAATACATACAAAAACAGAATAAATAATGGAATAGGATTTAGATCTACGTTATCATCCAACGAAGAATCTTCAGATGTATACTCAACAGGAAAATCTATGTATACACTTTCAGAATCCAATTTTGAAGGGGTTACAACTCTGGTTAAAGACGAGCCAACTTTAACTTTTAATATTAACCCAGATGCTGGCAGTACTGTTTATCCAAAATTCCACGGAATTAGATATGGAAATGCTAGAAGTCATTCTGACGATATATCTATAGAAGATGGAGCAACTTATGTGGTCGAGGGAGAGTGTAGAATTATCAGTGGGGGTAGCAATAATAAAGCCACATGTAAAATTGATGTTTGCGACAGAGCGGCAGAGTTTAGAACATCAAGTACAACTTTTGTTCCTTTTAGAATTAAAGCTGATACAACTCATTTAGCTAATAGATTTTCTAGTCAAGCAGATATAAGAGCTAGGCAATTTATTGATATAGGTGTTTCTAGTAGAGGTGAAGATGTAGAAGAAAATACTGGATCAGTTGCTGGTGAATTTAAAAATTTAAAAATATATAAAGTTGCTGGAGATTTTAAAGACAGAGTTATACCAGGATACACAACAAACGTTTCTGTTAAAAAGAACACTTTTGATCCAGATGAATTTGTAACCGTTAAATTAAATCAAAATGTAAATCCAGAAGAGGTTCCAATTTTGTTTGGTTTAAAATCTAGGTACGCTGGTAACGAATATAACGACTCTGATGATTTGACAGAGCAATTAAGAATTGAAATACCTAGAGGTAATTTAGTTCATAATAGAGTTGATTTACAAAGAGGTGTCGCACTAGCTAAAGTAGTTCTTGTAGATGGAGAATTTAAACTTGCTGACAGTGGAAGATTTGACACATACAGTAGCTCTCTAAGCTCTCATCAAACCAGAGAAGAAGCTCATGATTTCATTGATAATGTAGGCGAGGGCGAGATATTAGCTATGATAACTGCTGACACTATTGCTAACACAAGCAATAAGCTAGGTGGAATTACTGGAAGATTGGCTAGTGGTTTTAACTCTCAGTTAATTGGGGATTATACACACAGAGATGGATTTGTATTTGTTGGAGCAAGAGGACAAAATCCAATATTTGAAGAACTTAGTGATGATGATGCAAAATTGATGCAAAAAGATTCCGAGCAACCACAAGCAACTATTTATTTACCAACAGAAAATCACGAATTTTTAGTTCAGTCAGATGCTGTTCAAGATTTTAATTTATCCTTACCTATATCTAGGAAAGATATTAAATCAATTGGCAAAAGATACCCACTTACAAGGAAAGCAATGCACCCTAATGAAGGAAACTTTAGTTTAACAAGTCTTGTTTCAAATACTGTTTCAGCTGGTCTTCAAACAGATGGCTTTAGGACAAAAACAGAAAACTTACAAACATTCACAAATCAAAACACAGACTATACGGTTAATATATCTGGCGAAAAATTAAATTCAGACACATATCAACTAAAAATTAAAAACGCAAAACTTCAACAAAGTTCATTTAATGAGCAAATAGGTGGAGCTTTAAATTCAAGTATGTCTTTCGGTTTTTCTAAAGATGATTTTAAATATATTGATACTACATTTGAAGACGCTTATGCATACAGTATAAGTAGAAGAATGAACCCTAACTATACTGGTTATGCTTTCCAAGCTAGGAGAATGTGGGACAACTCTCTTGTTGGTGTTGGATTTAATGAATATGGCGTTGTTTCTGGTGATTCTCCCGTTACCTTATTAGACAGTGGTTTTGGTACTGGAATATTTAGTGGGATAAATTTATTAGACTATATTGCTAGAGAATCTGATAATTTAGCAGATTACAAAACTTTTGTTCCAAGAATATATAGTCAAGGTATACCAGGGAATGATTTAACTGGAAGACCTTGGGATTCTGGTGAGACTTTCCAAGTTTCATTTGGTAATTTATATAATTCAGCTTGGGACGATGATATATCTGCTACAAAATTTGCTTTAAGTGGCACAAGAGGAGCTGGATTATTTCCTGTTGCTGGTCGTATTAGTCCAAGGGATCCAGTTTGGACTGGTAATGATAATGGTACTATGTTTGCTTTTTATAAATATTATTTTGGTGGATCTATAGGAAGCCGTTGGGTTATTACTGAAGGAGGATTTATAGAGGGTAGTTTATCAACTGGTAATCTTGCCCTTAGAGCCTTCTCAAATGGCTCAAGTGATCCATTAAAATTTTATAATAGACCTTGGTATTCCAATGAATATATAAACCGTTGGACAGTTTTTAATCCTGCTACAAGAATCCATTTTGCCCAAGATGACCCTTTTGCTAATGAAACAATTAGCTTTACATTATTAGGAGATCAATACTTGTCTCAGCCAATAGTAGGTAATAGAAGCAATTCTGAGCTTTTATATTACAGCTCTGGTGGTAAACTGGGAATTGATTTTAATGATGATGGTGCAGATGTTCAAATGTGTAGCGAGTATCCAATTGTAGCATCTGGCGGAACTATTGGATGTGTTATAGAAAATGATGTTCTTGCACAAACTAACAGAACAATATGGGCGTTTTACACTGGAACTGGATCTGTAAGTAGTGGTGATAACACATATTCTAGATTATATTATTCTGGCGGGGACACTTACAATAGCACTAAAATAGGTTATGGTGCAAAATTTTCTGGCGACACTGATAGCGGAAGATTATTTAATTCTTTTGACGAAGTGAATCCAGAAATAAAATTATACAACAAACATATGGATGCAGTAGGTGGAGGAAGTGCAACTGGGCAACTTGATTATATAGTAATGCACAACACATTTAACACCGAAGGTAATTATGCGGGTAACGAAATAAACAACCAATTCATCTTAAATGGTATTCAAGCTGAATTTTCACAAGATGCTATGAAGAAAGGTGTATTAACACCTGTTGGTGGAGAATTTTTAAGTGTCGGAGGGCACTCTGATGATGACACTTCAAAGAGTGAATATTTTAACGGGCATTTGTATGAGCTGTTTGTGTTCACTGGTAGTGGAAGATATCAAAACAGTAGAGAATACTACACTAAGGAATTAGAAAGATTTTACGACATACCTAAAAGATCAGCTGAAATATCTGGAGGCAACAACTTTGAATAAACCATGAATAAACTAAACAATAAATTTGTAATAGTAACTGCATTTTATAATGCGGAACCTTACATTTGTCAAAACCTACATCAATCAAATGAACAAAGTTTTGATGACTTGGGTATACTATTTTGCGATGATGGTTCAACCGATAATACTCAAAATGTTTTATTTGATAAAATAGGAAACATGGTTGAGTTTGAAAGTGGAAAAGCTTGGAAGGGTGTTTATGGAGATAGACCAATTATTTATTATAAAAATGAAGAAAGAAACAGATGTCCAGCAATTAATCAAAAAGTAGCTATCAACAAATATATAGCAAATACTGGAGCTATTTGTGGTATTGTTGATGGAGATGACTATTTAAGCAGTCCAAACGCAGTCGAATATGTTGAAAAAACAATGGAAGATGGAAACTATATGATGTACGCTTCTTCTCCTGTTTTGATTGATAAAAACGAAAAGAAAAAAGGAATTAGATTAAGCACTCCGTTTTTAAATCCTTATGAAAGCGGTAATCCGCAAATGAGACAACAGGGTTGGGCTTTCCATCATTTTAGAGCTTTTAAAAGAGTTCTTGCTGAAAACGTAGACACTGGAAGAAGTTTTTATGATCCTGGTGGCAATGTGATGGATCATGCTAGTGATATGGTTTGGATGAGAGCAATGTTTGAAATGGCTGGTTGGGAAAAAATAAAAGTAGAACCAGAGAGACGATTTTATGCCTATAGAGAGGAATTAGCAACAAATGAACATGCAGAATCACCAGCTTTACAAAATAGGCACACTGTGTTTTCTTCTAATGCTTATTCTGGATTATATTTCATAAATGGGGAACAGGAAGCTAATGACTTTATTAGTGGGTATAAACTATACCCAAATTATATAAAAAACAGTGGTGTTAATTTTTCTGGAATGCATAATGGTAAGAGTGGATATTTTGTTTTTTATGATGACTGTTGGCACCCAGACGGAATAACAGGTTGCTCAACGCCTTATAATATACTAACTGGCATTTAACTAGAGTTCTATATTTAAACCAATATCATTAGCCTTCTTTTTGGCTTTTTCAAATTTTTCTTTTTGTTGTTTTGGGTGCAACTTACCATTTGTCATTTTGTTGTATTTGGAGTAGTATTTTTCTTTTACTGGATCCTTGCCGCCATATCTTTGAGCTCTAATTTCCGAAGCTTCTGCAGCTCTGTTTTGCAAGTCTCCATATGTATCATTTTTATTAACTGTTGAATTTACAAAAGATTTTTGGTCAAAAGCGTCAACCTTTGTGTCAAAAGACATGTTAGGATTGACGTAAACACGTCTCCAGAGGCCTTTCTCTCTTCCATTGGACCCATGATACTCGTGCACGTCCATCATACCTTGAAGGATCTCTACGACCTCTCCAGTTTCTTTGTTTTCATATAAATATAATGGCATAATTTAAATAAATTTTTTAAAAAAAATAACCCCCTGTATATTTTTACACATACAGAGGGCCAAGCCGTTTATCCGATCTTAACTTGAACAGATTCAGAAACTTCGCTTTTGGGCAAAGTAATTTCCAAAATACCGTCTTCAAGCTTTGAGGAGATTGATTTTATATCCACCAAGTTGCCCAAATTAATCTTCCGTAATAATTTTTTATCTTGTTCTTCTTGCAGGAAGACTTTTAGGTAATCGCTCGTTGCTGAAATAGAAATTTTATCTTTCTTAATTCCAGGAAGAACGATTCTAGCTTGATAAATATCACCCAACGATTTCACACTATCTTTATGATTTGTGCCACTCTCGTATAAGTCGTTAAAAATAATATCAAATAATGAATTTTGCATAGGTCTTTACTTTTGCATTTTATGTGCCATTATTTAGACATGGCTTCTAGCTCAGTAAGTATGCGGGTTGCGGTTTTTTCGTAAGAAAATTCGTCTTTTAATCCCTCTCCAACTGTGTTAATTTGTCCCTTTTTAGAGACAGCTTTGTCCATTGCTTGTGACACTATGTCGCTGTCCCAGGAATAAATATTTCCTTGATTGAATGGAGAACCTTTTTGAAAGAATTGTTCATCGTAAGCCTCCTCTTTACCACTTGATTCAATTAGTATTGAATTTTCTTTGGTGGCCCAATCTTTGTGGGATGTTTCATTTAAAACAATACTCCACTTACCTAAGCAAGAAGCATTAAAAGCTGGAAGATTCCAACCTTCTGCGCCACTTAATCCAGTAAGGTCAATGTCAATTGAATTTAAAAATTCATTAACTTCAGAATTTGTATTTAGATATGGTAAAACATTAACATTGCAATAAGGTTTGCCTTCAAAACAATTATTTAGAATATTATTCATATCCTCTGGCTTAATAAATGGATTTGTGACACAGATACTTAATTGGTATTTTCTATTATTGCCATACTTGGAAAGCCATAGTTTAATGATTTTTTCTGTATGTTTGCGCTTTTCAAACTTACCCATTAAACCAAAGTGAACGGTGTCTGGATTTAAGTATTGTTTATTTGTTTTGTGAAAATCTTCGTCAAAACCAATTGGAATATTATCACAATTTACCCCTCTATCTTTAAACTGATCGGAAGAGTATTTTGAGGAAAATATTGTTTTAGTTTGAAACTTTGCCAAATTTACTTCTATTGGTGTTGGCTCATCTAGTTCGTAAAATGTATATAGTAATTGATTTTCACCAACTCTAGATTGGGAACCATTTAAATGCCACAACTTAAATGTTGGTATATTTTTATCTAAATTTAGATTAGCGTTATTTGTTGAATCTTGAAGCCATTGGCCAAAATCTGGAGAGACTTTATCAAAGGATTTAAAATCAGCTTGTCCGTTTAGTGGATAAAAAATAAGGTCAACACCCTTCCGCCAAAATTGGCGGAGGATATTGTAAGTAACGTTTCCAAAGGAAAGCGAGTTAATAGGTGCTTCTACAATTACTTGCATTAGAAAGGAATATCTTCGTCTGCTCCTGTAGATGCTCCAGCAGTGGCTGTAGCCGTAGCCGTAGCCGCATCCTTCTTGCTACCTAAAAACTGAACATTGTCAGCTTTAATATATAGCTTTGAATTTTTCTTTCCGTCTTTTTCCCAAATATCTTGGAATAAACGACCTTCAACTAAAACTTGACGACCTTTAGCTAAGTATTTAGCGCAATTTTCAGCTGTCTTGTTCCAGGTTTCTACATCAATGTAATGAGCTTTATCTTTCTTCACTACATCATTAACGGCTACTGTAAGCCGTGTCACTTGGTTGTCTCCAACCTTCTTATTTTCGGGATCTCTTGCGAGGTTGCCCATGATTATTGATTTATTGAACATATTTTTTTATCTCCTTTAAATAGTTATTGTGTATATTTATACATCCTTGAATTGATAAGTCAAGCTTTTTCGCAATTTTTTTCCAAGGTGTCACTTTATTCCCGTTAGAATAGCGCATCTTAAAGATTTTTTTTATTCTTGGGTCTTTTGATTTTAGAACCATTTTTTTAATTTTATACAAATTTTCTTTATCTTCTATTTTATTTATTTCTGGTTCAACTAAAAAGTTTTCATGACTTATTCTATCAATTGATATGTTTTCAGAGTTTATAGAGTATTGTGGAAATTTTTTACTCTTATTGTAAATATTTAAGCATTTCCATTTTGCTATATTACCTAAGTAAGTGCTGAACTTTGTATTTTTAGTTTCATCAAAATTAATTACAGCATTGTATATTGAAAAGTCTTTATCTTCTAAAACATCTTGTCTTTGGATATGATCGTAGCTTTCTGGTAAGTATTTATTTACCATATCAACATAAATGCCAGAATGTCTTTCAATAAGTTTTTCTAAGCATTTAGAATTTTGATTGCTTTTAAAATCTGCTATGAGTTTATCGTCTTTTTCCATTCTTCTTTTTTATAGTGAGGTATCATTTGCCAATATATTTCAGCGTGCGCTTGACAGTTTTCGTGTTCATCTGGGTGATAAGGAGGCCAAGTTTGTTTTTGATGACTCAATTCTTGAACAAGAGGGTCGTTGATTTTTTCAATCTCATTGACATATTTATTGCCATCTTTTGAGATATGAATTATTTCAGCATTGTACTGTTCTATTAAATAGATAGCTTCAAAATCAAACCTTACATCTGCTAATATGTAAAACTTCTTTTCTTTTCTTTTTTCTAAAGATTTTGTTAATTTTTGTATCCAAATTTTATCGCCCCATTTTTCTTTCATAGATTCGCCATAAGCAACTAATATTGGTCTAATTAAATTTTTGTCTTTAGTATTTTCTGTATGAACATCAAAATCAAAGTTAGAACTTATAACTTCCTCTAAATCAGATTTTAGTTGTTTAGCTAAAGATACTATTTCAACCTCGCAATCAAATTCTCTTTCTATGATTTTTTTAAAACAACCAGCAAGTGTGTCCTTACCAGCCCTTGCTATGCCACTAATTCCTATTCCAATCATCTTCGAAAATCTCCTTTAAAGCTTTTGATTCTTTGTATAAACCCATATCTGATAACGTCTCACCCATTCTAATTAGAGAATCACTTTTTTCAAATTTTTCTTTGATTTTTTTTACCCTAATTGAAGGTGCAATGTTTATATCTAAACCATAATTTGCAATCAAGTATTTAACAGACTTCGTTGCGGCTTGATTTTCACTCTTTGCTGATGTCACAACAGACCAGTCGGAACAAGTACAAAGGTATATATCGCCTTTTTCTTCTATGAATTTAACTAACATAGAAATAAATATAGACATTTTTTTTAAAATGTCAATGATATTTTTAAATTATTTAATAATATTATTATTTATATATATTTTATAAAATACTTATAAGTATTTATATATTTATTATATATTTCGCTCCCCCTTCGGTCTCGCTCAATATACATTGAATTATACACTAAAACTTACAAAATTCAAGTAAAAAAATTATTTTTTTTATTTTGATACATTTAGCTTGACTTACCAAAATCACAGTGTAAATTCTTATTACATATGCTATTCGAGGAACAAGTATCAAGGAAACCAAATCTCTATCCGTGGACGGAGGAATTTGTAAACGCCATGCACAATGGCTTTTGGACAGACAAAGAATTTAATTTTCAATCAGATGTTCAAGATTTTAAAGTAAATCTCAACGATCAAGAGAGAGAGATTATAAAGAGAACTCTTTCTGCTATTGGCCAAGTTGAGGTTTCGGTTAAGAAATTTTGGGCTAACCTAGGCAACCATTTGCCACATCCAGGAATTACCGATCTTGGCTATGTTATGGCTAATATTGAGGTTATTCATAATAACGCTTATGAGAGACTATTAAGCGTTTTAGAGCTTGAGGATGTGTTTGAAGAAAACCTAAAACTACCGATAATTAAAGGCCGTATAGATTATTTGAAAAAATATCTAGAAAAATGCTACAAAGATGACAAAAAGCAGTACATATACTCAATGATTTTATTTACATTGTTTGTTGAGAACGTGTCGCTATTCAGTCAATTTTACATAATCAATTGGTTTAATAGATTTGACAATGTGCTCAAAGATACGGCAC
>CAACVD010000082.1_pt1 | contig 36794 bp, 49 predicted proteins | sample 2381771 | NCBI WGS metagenome assembly CAACVD01 (sample SAMEA5211965, study PRJEB30684) | marine metagenome | biome: Marine; feature: Epipelagic; material: Water | collected 2015-10-15 | depth 15 m
ACAAAATCTGACCACTGTGTAGGTAATGGGTCACCAGCAACTATTGGCTGTCTCAGAGCAGATAAAGATGTTCCAAGATTTATTTGCATACTAATTAAGTCCTAGTAATTGTTATGCTGTCAACTTCAATTTCAACTAGATTACTGCCAAATTCTATTGCCTTAATCTCCAGATAAGCCTCTGTCATATTACTGTTTATAGTCGCAAAAACTGTTTGATAAGTACCACTTGGTGACCCAATTGATACATCTGACAAATCAATAATACTCCCAGTACCGCTTGCTCTACCACGATATGCTGAACCATCACTAGAATCGCGTAGACCGTATCTGTAAAATGCAGGTGAACCTTGCAGCACTCTTATTCTAAAACTGATTGTGTTAGTAAGACTGCCTTCACCGAATCTATCTGGTGTGCCATAGTCCGTTCCATAGTATTGCTCAGACTCAACACCTGCGCCTGCTTCTGTTATCAAGGAATTTGCTGGAAATGTCGTTGCACTCGATGATGGTCTAGCACTTTGTGACCAGTGTGCGAATAGGACTCTAAGCTGCCCACCCGTCACATTAGCTGTGTCAGCTACAACTGTAAGACTATCGTCATTAGCTTTGATTTTGTTTCTGTCTTGCACATGATACTTAGAATTAGAAGCATCTACGAAATCAAAAGTGATAACTTCAGACGGAAATATTGTTTCTATTCTACCTTCACCTTCAGTGCCATATTCTGAAAATGCTGTGACTTCTGATGCAGCAGCTTCAGTAACCTGTCTCAAGCCAGATAAAGATGTTCCAAGATTGATCTGCATGATCGCTCCTAGAACAGTGCTACTAAATCTGAGGCTGTGGTATCTGTGTGGACTGCTACTACTTGAATCGGGAAAACGCCAACTGGAACATTATTAAATACCACCTTAGTACCAAAAGTTCCATCATTGTCATTCGCCATGACTACTGAAAGGTTGCCAGTTGTTCCTACATATACCGCCCTGCATGGAACGCTCGACGTTGATAAGGTAGAACCATGAATGTCATTTGTCGTGCTTTGTGTAATAGCTGATGCCTTATTTGATGTTTGAGTTCTAACGCCAAATAAAGTGTTGTCCTGCAATTGTGTTACATCTACTACTTGACCCATTTTCCCCCCTAAAAGATGGGGCGGCTTTTACACCGCCCCCAAGAGCAAGATTAAACGTTATGTGCTGTAATCGTATTGTTGCCTGTGTGACGTGCGTCACCCTTAATTACAGTCAATGAAATAGGCGTACCATTAGAATGAGTGCCTGTAACATTGATTTGACCACGAATATAACGCTTGCCGCCAATATACCCTACCTGAGCTACTAGACCAGTAGTGTCTGGGTCACCGCCTGTCGTTCCATCCAGCTTGAGCCATACACCATTAGCCGCAATAGTGCCATTGGTAATCTCAGACTGTGTAACATCAGTGAAGCCAGAGCCAGATGCATCTGAGTGTTGCAAAGCAATCTCAAAGAATACTGAGCCACTTAGAGTATCACCTTCTGCGCCTACGTTTGCTACTAATGTTGCGCTCTCATAACCTTGGAGATCAATGGCAGTTCCATTTGCCTCTGTTGGGCTATTCGTAGTTACTTTTGCAGCATAGGTTAATTGAACCGAAGTTTTGTTTGCTAAATCGTACATATATCCCCCTAAATTATTGAGTCACAAGAATTGTGATTGCTTCAGGAAGTACCACTTGACCACCTACACGACGACGAGCTACATAGCGAACATTGCCGCTTGTCGCTTGTGTGAATGGGTCGCGCAATACGCTCAATGAAACTCGATCAACAATCATATAGCCACGGGCAAAATCACCAAATGCTATTGATCTGCTTTGATTTGCAACATTAGCCATGTCAGGCATTTCAACATATGGGCGACCTGCGATAGTGTTTGGTACACCAGAAGTTCCCATCATGCCAGCTTGGAAGATGTATTGACCAGCAGTATCTTGTAGCTTGCGGATAGCACCAAGAGTTGATCGATTAAATACATAGATACCATTAGTTCCATACTCAGTTTTGATGTTGTGAGCAAGGTCAAGAATGTCATCTGTATCGATTACGTCATTGGTTTTTGATGTAATTGTTGAAACATCACTGTTTACAGTAAAGCCTTCAGGCTTGCCAATCGCATCACCTGTAACAGTCGCTTCGCCCTCTGCCTTAGCAAATTGTGTAGCAAACTCAGACTGCATCTCAGCTTCTAGGTCAAAGACAGAATCTTCTAGCTCTTGCTGTGAAATATCAACAAGTGCATACACCTCATGTGCTGGAATAGTCTCAAGCTGTGTAGTGTAGCCAGTTGTCTCAGCACGAGCACCAGACTCAGCAACCCATTGAGCTGTGAATGTTGCTGTTCGTGATGGCATCTCAATAGCTTTCTGTGATGTTTGACGTACACGAGCGATTTGGCGCATAGGCGAAATCTCAGTGATGGTCTTAATTAACTCACGGACATACTCAGATGGTGCAAGGAAACCAGCAGATGAGTCGTCAGAAACAGTAAGTGCTTTGACTTCTTCTACTTCCATGCCCTCTTTGCCTTTACGCAAGAATTTATCAAAGAGCTTAACTTCATGGTCGATTTGCTTTGACTCAACACCAGCGTCAGGACGCTTTAATAGTGCCTCAAAACCATCAACACGCTCTGCGATTTTGTCCTGCTCTGCCTTTTGAGACATAAACTTTTGGTTAAAATCTTCAAAACGATCAAGGTCAGCTTCAATATTCTTTAGCTTTTCTTCAACTAAAGGGTCAGCGTGACCAGCTTTTTCAATTTGGCTTAGTCGCTCATCATTTACTTTCTTAAATTCTTCGAAAGTGCCAGCTAGAGCATCAACAGCCTTAATTACTTCATCAGTCATTTTTGTAACTCCCAGTGATTAAGTTAGTAAGTCTATCAATAGAATTGATAATTTCTTTTTGCTCCTCGCCAACGTCACGCTGGTCTAAAGCCTTCTTTACGGCTGATGCCGCTATCTTTGCGTCAGTTCTTGAAAGATTGCCTACGTCTCGTAGGGTATTCTCCCAGTCTCTAACAGTCATGTCCTGCTTTACGTTCATAACCCTAGCTTTCGGGTTCATAGGGAATGTAACGGCAGAAATCTCCATAAGGTCTAGTTCCTTCAAGACCCGTCTCTTTGTCTTGTCATCATAGTGGTAGCCTTTAGGCATTACTCGATAACCGATAGATAAGCCATCCATGGCACCCATCTTGATAAGTTCGTAGACTTCTTTGCCCTTTTGGGTTTTCATGGCAAGTCTACCTTGGATTTTTAAGCCCTTTTCATCTTCGATAACGCTGTCTATAACGCCGATAGGCTCATCAGTTCTGTGTTGATATAGAAGTTTTACGCCCTTTGCGCCTTTCCTAGCAATGGATTTGGCGAACGCTCCCTGCATAACAACGTCACCGCCTAAATCTTTATTGCCGAAAATTGACCCATATCCAGTAAATGAACCCTTTTCCTCATCTTCTTCTTTGTCATGATAAGCCTTAATCTCAGCTTGGGCGATCAGACAATCTACTTCATATTCCTCGTTTTCCATCTTCCCCCCGAATGATGATAGGCAAACCGCAACTCTCTGTTCACGATCTGTATATTCCGTTCTCATTGTCGTGTCGCTCATGCAACGAGACATAAAATCTGCTTCGCTTTCGCCTGCGCTAGGTTTAGGTATAGGCATATTTTATTTAAGTACCACAGAAGCCGTGATGATACAAGAAAATTATCCAATAGAAAAGGATTTGTATTAAAATTAATAAATACCTAAAAAAATAATCGCTAGGTTCGCCTGTATGCGATTATCATGGTGCAAGGCATATTAACCTATTCCATTTTTTCCTTAAAATACCTAATCGTATTGAGCAGTCCTTCAGTTAGGGATGTACCAGGTTTCCAGCCAAGAAGTTTAATGGCAAGGCTAATGTCAGGTTTTCTTCTTGTTGGGTCATCCTGAGGTAGGCTTTTATGTACGATATTATTAGGTTTGCCACACAAATCTGAAATGGTTTTTGCAATATCCAGCATTGTGTATTCATCTGGATTGCCTATATTGACTGGGCTATCGGGGCACACATCCAAATTCATTAACAATTCTATAGCGTTTATCGTATCCTCAACATAGCAAAACGATCTTGTCTGCAAGCCTTCACCATAAATCGTCATATCTTTTTCGGATAATGTCTGATTGATAAAGTTTGATATAACCCTTCCATCATTGGACTGCATGTTTGGACCATAGGTATTGAATATCCTTGCCATTCTCAAATCTAGCTTATGGGTTCTTTTGTAGTCGTAAAGTAATGCCTCTGCCGCCCTCTTTCCTTCGTCATAACACGCCCTGATTCCGAGTGTATTAACATTACCCCAATCTGTTTCCTTCTGGGGATGCTCTAATGGGTCTCCATATATTTCGCTTGTTGACGCATGAAATATAGGGCAATTATTTTTTAACGCCAATTGAGCCATGTTTTCCGCACCATAAACAGACGTTTTTAGCGTGTGTATTGGGTCTGCCTGATAAAATGGTGGCGATGCCGGACAGGCCAAATTGAAAATCATATCCACCTCAATATCAAGAGGTTGGATCACATCCCACTTCATTATCGTAAGATCTGAATTATCCTTATGATGCGATAAATTATTTATATTGCCTGTTATAAAATTATCCAAGCAATATACTCTATTTCCTTTTGATATTAACCTATCAATTAAATTCGTACCTATAAATCCAGCACCGCCTGTAACCAATATCTTTTTATTTTGTTGTATTTTCATACCTTCTTAAATCGACCATATAAATAAGAAAAAAAGGAATAGGTTAATATACCTTATTGTCTGTTAATCGCATAGAAGCGATTGTGCGTATTGGATTATTTAGTATTTCATAATGCGCTCCAGTATCGTTTTAGTGTATTTTCACATTTGCGTAAATCAGAGCCGATGCGATCAAATTGCTTTATAGATTCTTGCAATCGGTGTAATTCATTCTCAACTCTTTTTATTTGCTCCATCTCATCTCGGTCTACATGAATTAGGCAGTCTTTCCTGCCACCTTCAGGCTGACGCTTCTCAGTCATGGTTTCTATTTCCTTAACAATACCTTCTAAGCTACCGCTTGCATTTTCATCTTCGTAGCGTTTCGCATAATGGTAGTATTGATATGCCGCATGAAATAGCTTTTTCTCCATTTGCTTCAATAGTTCTATCGTTTTCATTATTTTCTCCTTGGTTGAAATGCGCCCCTTTCGAGGCGCATGGTTAGTTGGGTTATTGAGGGTAGGCTTGCTTAATGGATTCTTCGATTAGCCTTTTGTGCGTAGGTCCATTCCTTTTAATCCTGCCTTTTAACTCAGGGATTTGAACCTTCACTGTTTTCAAGAGCCTACATTCTTCTCTTGGTTCTTTGTCTACACAAAAAACACCATGAACAGACATAATGATTTTATCCATTCCAGTAATGTCATATATGTAAACATTGAGCTCTTTACCATCAAAATCAAAAAAAGAACCCCAGTCACTCATGACGGCTTTAACCACCTTGTTTACCGCATCTGAAATGTTTTCGTGACGACACCAAGAACCGCCAGCGCCGATAGGTACATATGCTAAGTATTCTCTTTGCATTTTTTTTCCTCATAGTTAAGTTGTAAAAAAACAATCTCAAGCATCTGCTCAAGCCATAACCTTTTTTCAGGTTATAATGCATTCTATCATGTTTGTTTAATATAGTCAACAACTAATTATACTGTTTTGATTGTTTTTTGTGCTTTGGGGTGTTTACTTTATTAAACAGGCGTAATAGAATGCCCATGTAAAATAAAAACTGGAGAAAAAAATGAGTTTAGATTACGAAGTAGAAATTTCAAATGAGCAGAAGTTCGAGCAAGCCGAAGACCTGCTATCCAATGACTTTCAATACTATTTGGAAGACGCTCTTGCACCTCGTGTTGGTCGAGATCACCGCAACGAGCTACTAAAGCCTTTGGTAGATGAAATAACATCCAAACGATCAACTGCTGCCTTTGCGGCACTTGGGGAAATGCTTTATTTGTGGGCTGAGGAAGAGGCTATAGCCGAGGTTGAAAGAAATTGCTCGCCACACCCAGTCGGTTACTAACCGAAACACCAATCAATAAAACAAAACCGGGGGCAAACGCCCCCAAAAGGAAAAAAAATGAAAGCATCAACAAAAACAAGAAAAGCAGTACACCGAGGAATCAAGCGCGAGTATAGGGTTTATTTTGATTTTCTAGAAACTTACCACCCTACAGAATCGGTTATAGAGTGTGGCGTTATACCTGAGTTTTTTAGAACAGCTATTCTCAAGGCAAATGATTCTGGATTTGAGGATAAAGAGTTGCAGACCAAACGCCTTCAATACATAGCGCAAGTTATGGATGCTGAATATGGATGTGATTCTTATGAAACCTGCTGGACAAATGAAGGGATTATTGAAAGTGATGGCATTTATCACTCTGGACATGCAGACCAAACAATCAAGATTCCAAGATGCGCATGGCAAGCTGGCTTTGGTTATGCTGACAAATGGGGAGATATAAAGCTCTTTATGTATGATGATGCTGTGTTGGGTCTATATGATGAGTCCAACGGTGATTATATAACTGGAAGTATGTGTTAAATCAAAATAAATGGGAGTATACAGATGATATACCTAGATTTTGTAAAAAGTAATGCATCTATGGAACAGGCAAAAGCGGCTGGACTTCTGCCGTTTTTCTTTAGGGATGCTATCGTCAAGGCGGATGAATATAACGCTGAGATTAAATCACGTATTAAATTTATAGCAGCTTTGATGGATGATGAATATGGGTTTTCCCTTGACTCATGGACATTCGGTGGGGAAATACGCCCAGATGGTACTTATGTATCTGAGTTTGATGATGACCCTGATATGCAACCTATATCTGAATGGGAAGCAGGTAGGGACTACGCAGACAAATGGGGTGACATCAAGCTATTTATTTATAACTATGCAATTTTGGCTCTATACGACACTACTACTGGCAAATACACAATAGGAAGAATGGACTAGTTGAATTAAGCCCTGACTTAGGTTGGGGCTTTTATCCAAAATGACGATTGTATATTGGGCTTTCAAAAACCCAAGCCCTAGCCAAATCTGGTAATCCTTCAGAAAGTCTTTCTACTTCCTCGATTTCCTCTTGGGTTAATTCATCCTCGACATCAGTTATCTCTATAATTTTATCCCAAATAGCTGACTCCTCATCTGTAAGCATCATTTATCATCTCCTCAATAATCTGTATAAATTTAGGCGAGCATAGCTCTTTTTTCCCAGTGAAGTACAATGAAAAGTTTTCTGCAAACCATTCATGTGCATTTTTATCGGAATATTTCGTTGGACCCTCCCTCTTTCTTGTGCGCTTAATTCTATCCTCTACTGGATAACCTTTATCAAAGTCACCCCTGCGTATATTTGCATTTACTTGATCTAAATCAATTTTATAACTCTCAGCTACATGATGCCCGATCTCATGAATTACTGTAGACCTAAACGTCTCAAAGCCTGACTCAAAAAAGTCATCTGTTACCCTAGGTCTGCCTTCCTTTGTATAACCATCCCTTCTGCTCCATTCAGAAACTGGATTGCCATCACCAAACATCTCACCATCACCGTGTCTCATATAATGCGGATATACATCTAATACCCCATTACCCATAGCCATTACAGCTCGTTTTGACCTTCCTCTGTTTTGAATGCCCCTGAGCATTGGTACATTGAACAATGTGCATAATTTTTGAACATCATCCATACAGGCATCTAATCTCTGGGTGGTTATGTCATCAAGCTCATCTGCGAATCCTTCTCTAACTTTTCTTGCTGATACGCTACTAGGGTATCTTAATTCATATACTTGTCTTGGGTCTTGAGCCGCTTCTTTGACAATGCTTTCTATTCTTTCTCTTGCCTCTTTAGGCGACCTGAACACTATTGATGCGGCTGGCGTAATCTTGAATGGCGACTGATCTTCTGGCTCTGATGAGGCATCAATGACATCATCCTCTGGGTCAATATAAACTGTTACGCAACGGCAGTTGATGACATTTGCCGCGCCACCCTTGGGGTCACCTGCATATGACATTGGTACGCCTCTGACTATAAAGTCTTCATCAGCTAGTACGACCTTGCCATCAACATCAATATGCCATTGCCTAGTTCTCTCATCTACTGCCGCGACCCATTGCTTCTGTTGATTTGGTATTTGAAATGATTTGTTTACTTCATGGCTGGCATAAGTTGCAGCTGAATGTGTTTCTGTTCTTGCAATTGTTCTTGATCTGCGCCTCGCTATTACACCCTCCGTAAGCAATCTTATGTTTTTAGCGACCTCTGCTTGACCAAGACCCTCTGTAATGCCTTCTTTGATTGCCTTTCTTATTCGCCGAGCTGTTGTATTAGATATATTAACCACCCTTGCCGCACCCTGCTCTCTGATAAATTGCTTTGCCAACTCATCAAAGTCTGCGATAAATTTACGTCTTTGTTCTCTCTGACCAAATGCCTCAATGACCGCAATATAATGTGGTCGCATTATTGCCATTAGGTTTTCTTGAATATATTGGTCAAACTGCGCTGAAAGACTACCAGATTCACTATCCCTGACAGCCTTATCGCCTATACGCTTGAATGTTGCATTGAGTGTGCGTGTGAGCTTGCGCTCAAAGGATATTCTTAGCCTGTTTTGTTCTTTCCATTCACGCTGTATGGATATTTTCACTACTCTTTAGTTCTTAGTGGATGCCCTTTGGGTAGAAGGTCTGTATCAAATTTTCCTCTTCTGAATCTATTGTTTCTGACCGCATACAAGAAAGCATTTACTCTGGCTATTGCCCATTGGTCTGGACCCAATACGGAACGCCTTACTGACTCTGGATTTGTTCTATATGCGCCTACGCCTCTGCGGAAAACTGCTGATAACATTCTCAATGTGACACGCTTGCTTGGCTTGTCTCCATATTTTTCATTATGCTCTTTGACCTTGTTTTCCAGTGTTTTCTTTGTTCTTCCGCTCACTTCCTGTTTGTCAGCATAATCGCTGTTCTTAAATATTTCAGTTAGCATTTTTTCTTCTTCTGCTTCCATTATCTGGTCACGTTTGCGTGTAGACCAAGCAAAACCTGCATCACCGCCCCACAAACCCCAAGCAATACGACCTGCTGATGGGAATCCATCCTCCCCCGACCTAAAGCCTTCTGCCTGTTTATCAACCTCATGTCTTTTGAAGAATGAATACATCCGCTTAACAGTATCGAATGATAATGGTTGTCTGTTGGTAAGCTGTCTTGCCCTTGCTACACCCACCTCAGTGCCACCCCTGCCGAACTCTCTGCGCCACTCAAGAGCCTGTTTTGCAATATCAGCCATTTCCTGTGTAGGTATTAAGTCAATATCTACATCTTTGTTTCCTGTTAACTTAGACCATTCGGCATGTGATTCGCATGGCATATAAACATTTCCATCTGGACCCTTTATGGTGTGATGACCGGAACAGCCTATTTCCTTGGCTCTGGCTTGTGCGTCAGCGACATTATCAAATGTATCTGGACCCTCTCCAAATCTTGGGTCTTGTTTTGGGGTTTCTAGCGTATCGCCCGTTAATCTTTCGTATTGCGAATGCGTCTGACACGGCATATATACAGTGCCATTATCGGTTTCATGCTCATGGTAGCCATTACAGCCTATTTCTTCTGACCTTTCAGCCGCTTCCTCTGCTGTGGTGAATATATCCTTCTCTATTTCCTGTTTTATGCCATACGCCTCGTAGGCGTCCTTTTCTGCATCTTCTCCATTAGCCGCCTCACTCACTGGTTGACCCAGTGGGAACAGGTTGGCTGGAATATATACATCATCACCGCCAGTAATAGGCTCAAGCCCTAACCTTGAACGGGCTTCATTTCTTGAGATGATGCCCTTATCAACTGCCTGTATTACATTTTCATAGGTTCTGCGTCTGCGCTCTGTCATGGCTGGGATGCTATCTATGTCATATTCGAGCTTAAGATTTTCGTCAAATGCAGGAACAAGCCACTCATTCAAGTCAGAACACACCCTCATAGCTAAAGGTATGATGGTTTCCTCATACAGTGCTAGTCTGGCTTCCTGTACGTTCGCGTATGTTTGAGCATCTGGGACACCAATTAGTTGGCTTGGAACCCCAAACGCAAGCGCAATATCCTTAGATGACATATTCTTTTGTGCCAGAAAGTCCATATCTTTAGGCGATAAGCCCATCTCTTTCCAGTCAAAATCACCCTCAAGCAATAATGGTCTACCTGCGTTAGTAGTACCCATTATTCTTTGATTCAGATCATCCTGTAATTGTTGTCTTTGACCATCTGTAAGCTGTACTGGGATTCCCCTGTCATCTGATGGCTTGAATATAACCGCCCCTGATGGTCTTGCCCCATTATTTATAAGGTTGATATTGTGTTTTGCTATTGAGTTGTGATTATCAATGTCTACAGATGATGCCATTATCGGACTTAGCCCGTAATAGTCATCCAATGGATTGAACGTCTTAAAGTGCTTAACCTGTGACTGCCCAGTCATAGGGTCTGCATCATATCTATTTATGACCTTGCCATTCAGGATATATTCATAACTCAATGGAACATTTGTTTTGCTCGGCACTACTCTTACCCTATCTGGTCTTAGTAAGTGCATCTCTCTAGGAATACTATCGACTTCATTCCTTACCGCGTAACTATTACCAGACAATAACAAATAGCTATATAGTGCTTGAAAATACTCAACACCTGCTTGCATAGGGTTGGGTCTGCGTAAAAGGTCAAGTAATGGATGGGCTGGTATCTCAACATCATCAAGATATAGCTTAAATGGTATTGAAGCCGCACCATTGGCAACCTCATTCACGCATCTATAAACAATGACGTTTTGTCGATAACCCTCATCTGCATATGATGAGTAGTTGTCCTTTCTGTAGTAGCTTCCGCCTGTGATATTCATCATGACCTGCGGTGCTTCTTTATGCTCTACATTTGATTTTTGCTCAATAGGCTTTTTCTTTAAGAAATCAAATAACGCCATTAGCTAACTCTCCAAAAAGCTGTTCCAGTATTTTGACTCAATTCAGTTAAAGCCCATACTAAGGCATCCAGTCTATCGGGTGACTTGTTGGATGAGGATGTAAACGTACATTGTTGTTCCTCCAGAAATGCAAAATCGGTTCCAACGTGAAATACCTTTCCTTGTTCGTAAAGCGCAGAAATTGGTTCCGCCCTCAAAACCTTCCCCCTTGTGGCTGTGACCGGAGTATATGGTACATTTGAATCTATGGTTCTAAGTAATTTTTCGACCAAATCACCACCATTATTTGTCTCTGCGACTATTCGGTCTGCCTGATACTTGTAATATAAGTCTACAGCCAATCTACACCATCCATCTGGCGACATCTTACCAGAAGCATCTTCCAGTATATAGTATCTTTTATCCGCGCCCAATCCTGCAACAATCATCCCAGTTTCGTCTGAATTATCATTGGATGTCACCGCTGGGTCAATCGCAATGACAATCCTTTCCATTTCTGGGGTATCATCATTCGATATACGAGCCTTATCTATCATTTCATATGTCCACAATGAGCCTTCCGTTTCAGTCAGTATTTCGGCATATAGCTCTTGCCTTCCTACTGATGTACCGGAATACCTCTCCTTTAGCATCTCTATGGTGGATTTCGGCAGGTTTTTTGCATTATCGAAGGTACTGCCCTTGATTATTTTTACATCAGAACGCTTGACTAGCGTTTTTAGGGTTTTTGTTGGCTTGGGCGTGGTCGTGATAACACACTTGGGTTCCTTACCCAATCTCAATGCCATCATTACGTTGTCGAATGCTTCTGGGTAACGAAAGCTGCAAAACTCATCCAGCCACACCCTATGGAATTGTACGCCCCTAAGTCTGTCGTATGATTCCGCAGGTATTCCTATGATCCTGCTACCATTGAAAAAATGAATTTCGTTTGAAGATTTGTTATATCCAGTATTATCCAGCAGGCTTGGGTCAATTATCCCTATCAATCCCGACTCACCGCCAAAACACACCCTTTTAATATCCCCATAGGTCGGGGCAACAACGCCGCATATTACGCCTTCGTTTAACAGGCAATACTGTAATATGTCGTATGCACCAGTTAGGGTTTTACCCCAACCTCTACCTGCAAGAAAAAGATATATATTGTAATCCGAATGATCAATTACAATTTGATTGGTTCTTGCCTTTATATACCATTCAGTGAGTAAGTTTGTCGCTACCTTTCTCTGATAGTTTAGTGTCTCGTATGTTGCTGATAAGCTCTCTGAATTTAGCATCTTGGTCTGTTGTATCCGTAACCTCTATTACATTAGTTTCCTTCCAACCAGCCTGTGTTTTAAGCCAAAATATACAAGCCGTGACCGCTTCCCTTCCATCGCCCGTGGCAATCCTAAAAAGATTATCCGCTATTTTTGCATTTGCACTTGCCTTTCCCTTGCTTATTTCATCCGAGTAATACTTATATAGCGTTGGTTTTGAAATATCCAATATGGCGCAGATTTGATCTTGAGGTATACCAAGACCTGATAACCTTGTTACCATTTTTTCGGCTTCTTCTGTTTTATTTACCTGTTTAGGCATGTTTACCTTTTATAGAGTAAAAATAGATTTGTCATTTATACATAAAATCATGTTGTAGGTCTATTTTTTAATCAATTCCAAGCCATAGTTGTTTGTATCATTACTGTATTCGTAATCATCAACCCTTATTAGCTTGTTTTCCCTTTTGAATTTTGTATAGTCAACAAAGTGATGCCATCTACCATATCTCCAGGTTACCCTTGAACAGTCTGGATGAACAGCAACAAGCATTTGTGATTTTGGTAATGTTCCGTCCTTTGAATAAAATGCCTCTGTATTACCGCCCTTGACTGTTTGTGTTGCCGCCTTTTCCTGTAGAAAAACATTAAACTGAATCGTACACCATTTTGCCTTGAGCATATCAAGCGAGAGTATTACATCCTCATTTAGTCTGCCTCTCCATCTAAATGGAACATCATTTCTTATCAGGTTACAGCTATAAACCTTTGTGTTTAACACGAATGGAGCCCTCTCGCTTGCACCCTTATCTGTCACAAAAAAGGTATAATTTGGTCCAGCCATTGCCACGTTCTTATATCTTAGGACAAAATCCTCCATAATCTTGAAGCAAACGCCTGATGTTACCTTTATTCTTTGGTTTCTATTATACCTGCGGAAAAATTTTATATTGTCATCCATCACCCAGTGAAATTTATGCCCTTCACTTATCGAATGATCCCATGCAAAGTTTCTTACTGCGCCTGCACCTGCTGGTTTTGTAAGGCCAAGATCATCACAGGTTTCATAATCCCTTTGATATTGTTTATCTAGAACCAGTATATTTTTTTTGTCGACCGCCTTTGCGTAGTCCTTATATTCCTGATCCTCCACAACGACTCGATATGGCACTCCCATTGATTCAAGTGCCTTTATCGTAAGCCTACTTTCTGCCCGCCCCTTGCTTGGTATGTATATAGGGAATTGTGGATTATGCATTTAATTTTTTATTCCTTGTCCACCAAAGCGTATTCCTTATCCTTGAGAACCTTCCTTTCCTGTTCTGGGTAGTACATAAATTTTGTTTTTTCAGTTATCGGCTGTTTGAGCAATCTTGAAAATTTTTGCACATCTTCTTCGGTCATAAAGTGAAGTTTAATTGTCCTATGAACGCTTTGATCCTCGTGGTCGAATTCGGGCATGTCGTTCCATTCCTGAAATGCGTCATCCCTCCCAAAAACTTCCTCAGAGCCTGTGAAATTAATAATTGACTCCAATTCCTGATTTTCAAATCCTATACTAGTAATATCGAATTCATTTTTTGCCAGCAATTCCAACTCTTTATTTAGTAGAGTAAAATCCCAATCGCTATATTCGTTTAATTTGTTATCGGCAATCCTATATGCTTTTATTTGCTCCTCGGCAAGCGGATAATCGGTTCCATTACCAACGATAATTGTTGGAACCTTTGCCATTTCCAGCATTTTGGCGGCTTCGTACCTCCCGTGTCCTGCAACTATTACCATATCTGTGTCGACAATTATTGGCTGTAAAAAACCATAATCGTTTATGGACTGGGCGATTTTATCGACAGATTTTTTTTTGCGTGGGTTATTTTCGTAGGGTTTTATTGAAACGATTGGGATATTTTGTATTTTCATAGTTATCAGTCTTGATACCAGTGTGCCTTTGTTTCGGGTAATTTTTCTTTATATACCCTTTCTGATGTTGAATAAGAGAACGAACACTGACCTATATTACCATATAACCCCTGTTCGCGTACCTTCCTTATTATTACATTTGTTTCATCCAAGTCAAAATCCCTGTGAACCACCATACCGACATCTGCCATGTTATTCCAATGAGCCGCGCCCGAAATATCATACATGTTGGGGGGTGGGATTTTGCCTTCGCCATCCCTGTGCATTTTGGATGGATGCGCCACAAGCCACATTGCAATATCATAATTCCTAGTAAATTTTTTGCAAGAGGAAATTAAATCCCTTATATGCTCATCTTCCCTTTTAGTACCCTCTCTTTTTGCACTTATTTCATTGTAAGGGTCTATTATCACGCCCTTTACGCCATTGCGCATTACAGCAATTCTTGCCTTATCCAATAACCAATCAATATCTGGTGTGCTGTCATCTGATTCAATGAAGTAAAAATGCTCATTCATAAATAACATAGCATTAACCAAATCATTGGTTGTCATTCTTTCTGTTGTGCCCCTGTCGAATGGCTTTCGTGTAAATTTTTCTGAAAGTCGTCTTAAATGATTGGCTGTAGAGTGTTCTGGGCTGAATATAGCAAATCTCCAATCGTGATTTTTTGCCATGTTCATGGCTATCTGGTCTATGAAGTTCGATTTGCCATGATTCGGAACCCCAGTAACAACTGTAAATATCGATGTCATGACCTTATATATTTTATCAAGTTCCGGGTACCCAGTGCTTAATGCCTCACTTAAATTGCCCTCATATAGGTCAAAAACTTCTTCCATATATTCATCTGCATTATGAAGTCCATCCACTGGAAAAGGTTTGCAGTTCTCCAGCACCTCATTTAATGTTTGTTTGCCATGAACAATTAAACATTCATTGGCATCCTTTATCGGTGTGTCATGGATTGTTGGAAATGTTACAGTCCAACATCTATCCTTCCCAAATCTATGGGCAAGTTCATTTTTTAGTGCATGACCTGATGGGTCATTATCAACTGCGAGTATTATTTTTTCTGCGTGTTCCAAATAATCACAATTCCTAATTGCGTCATATCGTTTGTCATTATTCTGGTATTTTGCTTCCTTGGGTGCGCCATTTGGAAGGCTGACCGCATTTTGTATGCCAGCCTCGTAACAAGCTAAAACATCCATCTCGCCCTCAACGAAAACAATTGCCTTGTCGTTTATCCATGAGTTGCTTTCCTTTGCTATATCCTGTCCAAACAATGAAGGCTTGGAGTCCTTTTCCTGCATGAATATCTTTTCGTATCCTCTGTATTTTACGTTGACCAAATCGCCATCAATAAAATAAGGGAATGAAATGCATTCTGACTTCTGCCCATTAAATGTTTTTTCACTGCAAAAAATGCCGTAGGTTGTAAGTGTCTGCTGATTTATCTCTCTGTTGGTAAAGAATTCAAGGGCTCTATCTGATAGTTGTTTTTTTGATGGCTTTGGTTTTTTGTATATTGTCATTGGCTTTTCCATTTTATCGGCTATTCCGCCCTTCCAATTGCAGTGATGGCAATACCACATTGCGCCATCATGCTTTACTCTTACGGACAAACAGCGTTCTGATTTCTTTTTTCTCTGGTGAGAACATTCTGGGCAGGGTATTTTGTAATCGCCCTCGCCATTTGGCACATCTATGCCATAATCTATTAAATTCATTTTATGGATTTTGTTGTTTAATCCAGTCAATAATATATTGACCCTTTAATAAGGTAAACAAACCTTATCCTGCTAATTGATTTTTACTTATAACTTTTGGTTTTGGCGGCTCTACTGTTTCGTAATACTCCTGATTAAGCCATGTGGTAGGCATAGGCGTGTATTTATCATCCTCATTTTTCCTTAATTCCCTGTATATTTCGGTCTTGATTATGAGCTTATCAAAACCATATTTTTTTACTGCCTCGCAAAATAACCCATATGCACGTTTTTTAGACCCAGCCTTTTTTGGATATAACGACCACCATTGATTAAATTCATCTGTATATTGTGATTGTTTATTAGTAATAGTATTGGGGGGCATATCTGACATCCCCGTGAGGGTCATATTTGTCACCCTGCCCCTGTCTTTTTTGTCACCCCCTATGATTATTCGATAGGCATTTGACGTTTGCCTGCCATTATCGGTAAATCTGTGGATAACCTTGATAAGGTTTTCCTGTTCCAGAGATTGAAGCGCCCTCTTTACTGTTCTCGCATCACATGAGCATAACTCAGCAAGTTTTGATTGGGATGGATAGGATTCAAAATCCTCGTTTGAATAATTTGCCAGCATAAATAGAACCAATTTAGCAATCGGCGTCTTGGTCTGTGTTTTTGCCACAATTGACATAGCCTCGAATGACATCTGGGTCTCCAGAATTTTAATGGTTGTAAATAATATATTTTGCTAGGTTAAAAATATATAAAAAACCGCAAAAAAACCGCAAAAAACGTAAATATATGTTTACACTATTAAACATACGTGTTATGATGCAATCATCAAAATCAAACAACCAAAAGGAAACGAAAAATGAATTCAATTATTGATGATTTCAACTACAGAAAAATTGCAATACGAGACAACGTGTATGGTTGGTTACTTTCAAATGGCGAGTTTCGTCCACTGACGAGTTGCGCCATGCGAGAGCTATACAACGCTGGCTATGCTGATGACGAAAACGTGGTAGCCACAGAAAAGGCGCGTGAAGATTATTCAACCAAAGCCATAGCTGAATATACCTCGGCTCAGAAAAACAGAACCGAGGAACAGATTCTTGAGGAAAAACGCGAAATGAGGGCGGCATTTGGAGCTGGTGAGGAAGTTGTAAATATCTTTACTGGTGAAACTACAATCGTCTAACAAACTAAAATAAAAACTGGGAGGTGTAACAGCCTCCCTAACTAACTGGAGAAAAACATGACATATAGAGATAAATTAGTGGTAAATACATTTTTACCAGTAGCTAAGGCAGACTTACAGAAATATTTTGAAAATAAGTTTGATGACCTTAATTTTGAAGATAAGCCAGAACTTGTAAAGGCTTGGAAGGAGTGTTCGTCACGCCTACGTACTGAGGTCTTTGGAGAAGATTACTTCATTGGCAGCAGAGATAATGCCTCTGAGTATCTAGGAGAATTAGCTTTTGAAGCTATTGGGTATGTTAAGAAATATGAGGAAAAACACTATGGAATGGTATATACAGATTTTAGTGAGCCACAAATTGTTTTGAAGGAATTGATGTATATCTTTAGTGAAGTTGCGGTTGAAGAGTTTTTAGATAATTTAGCAGTTTAACACCACAATAAACAGGGAGGCGTAAAAACCTCCCTTCCAATTAATCTAACCAAAAGGTAACCAAAATGAAAAATGAACAGTTCAGCGATCAATTTATCTCTATGCTCAATGCGAGTGCTAATAAGGCTAGCGAAATGAGTAGTCTGGTGGAATTCGAAGTTCAGAGATCGTATTACGCCATAACCATAAGAATGACTTACATGGACAATACATCACTAATTTCCTGCCAGCTTTTTGAAAAATATGAAACTTCTGAAGCAATGTTCATACAGCTTTGCGCTGACATGATGTACTGGTGTTCTGATTCCAAACGTCTTGATCCACTAGATTCGTATTGGGAAAAGGTCTTCCATAACGAAGCTGCGAGGAATTTAGAATTAACTCACGCCTCAAAAAATAAGGCAGAAGAATTGTCAAAAATTCTTGGGTAGCATAGGCAACGTTTAACACTACAATAAAGAGGGAGGCGTAAAAACCTCCCTTTCAATCGGAGAGAAAAAATGGCAACAAGAGCAACTTACACATTTAACAAGAAATTTGCAACAAGCGTCACAATTTATAAGCATCATGATGGTTATCCAGAGGGTGCGATTGGATTTATTGATCAAGCCATTAAGAGATCGGTCAACGGGTCAAACAAGGCTCACACCTTGATGGATAGGGTTGTAATTGAATTTCTAAATAACAATGAAACAAATATGTTTTCATCCAAGCATGCTCATGGGGATACAGAGTATCATTATGACATTAGATTCCAAAGCGACAACGAAACGATTTTAATAAAAGTACTGGAAAGGCAAGGATCGGTGTGCGCATCAGAATGGTTTATTAGCGATACGATTCAATTAAAAATATCTCAATACCGAGATGCTTCTTTGGAAGAATGTGCTTAATTTAACTAAAAGGAAACGAAAAATGAATTTCACTAACGTAAAAGACGCAATAGACGAGGCAACATATTGGAGCAACAAGACAGAATCAACTTATCTTGTTGCTCTCAATATCGCTGATAATAAATTGATGGTGATCCCAGAAAAAAGAAAATCCGACTCTGACATGATATTTGTACTTGAGTACATCTATCCAACTAAGAATTGATTTTATGATACTCGCGATAGCCCTTTCTATTTATCTGCCACATCTCATCCCATTCATCGCATACTTCTTGATCGCTCTCATGTGCGTTGCAAAATAAAACATAGACTAGTATGGCTATCATCTCAAATAAACTGATTTCCATTTACTGTTTCCTTTCTGAAATTGTTAGTAATTCGTAAACCTCTAGTACATAATCCTTTGGTATGCGTAAACATCTCTCATACTGCTCATTGATGCTATTGAAATCTCTCGCCAGAACATAGTTATATCTGTCCTTTTTGACCAAGAAACCGCAAGCCTCTTGAACGCAGTCCTTCAAATTGAAATCATCCTGCAGGTCAAACTCACAAGCATCGTTCCATTTGATGTAATACATCTTCTTCATTTTGCCGCAAGATATAAACCTATATTAGAAAACGCATACCCTGCGAACGCTATCGCTAGCGCCGTTTGACCCCTTGATAATAGATCATATGAACAATACGCATATATCAAACCAACAATCATAATTAGACCGCTACTCATGTCAGCACCCACATCACCGCTGAAAATACCCCTACGATGAAAGAGGCGACTACATAGAAAAAACACCAATCATTGGCACTGTTGAAACATTTCTTCATGCTTTATACACCTTTCCGTTAAATCTAGCTTTTCCATCATGAACAATTACTGGTATCGATTCGACACCCTTATTATTAAATATCTGTATGACAAAACCATGTTGCCAGTCTGTGGCGTTGTCCTCGGTGTACAGGAACTGGTCAGATAATGGGTCAGCCAGTGTGCCGCACTCTACGCCATGTCTAGTGCCAGCATAATCACTTACATATGTCACTCCCAGCCTATGCGTATGCCCGTTTCCAATGCTAATTCCAGCATTTAAGGTTGAGTTACGCCTTGCGTGAATACCGCCTCTCATGGGCTTGTGCTTCCACAAGAAGGTATCATTGATTATAGTTGATGTTCCAATGTGCCAGTCTGGAAAGAATATCTCCATTGGTGACTTCTCAGAGGCTTTCAGTCCAGCCAGCAAGCCACTGACGACCTCTGACTCAGCGTTATCTAGGTTCGCCAGCGCAATCTCAATACGCTCATGGTTGCCGACATTGATGTCCAAGTCTACCTTGCGTCTAGCTTGTTTTGAAACATCTGCAATCTCAGACATGTAGAACATGCAAGTCTCTACCTCATCCTCAGTAGTCGGTGTATCTTCAAGGTATCTCTTACCGAATCTTGATAGTCTTGCGCCATCCATCATATCACCGCGACAGGCTACGCCATGAGGCTTCAAGTCCTCAATCATTTTAAGCATAATTACATGTGCGTCTGTATACCTTTGATTTGGCCACCAATGACAATCGGAGAAGTTTACAATGATTGCCTCGCCTTTGAAGTCAATACGTCTTGTTCTCTGCGGTACGCGCTTAAATTGAACAAGATGTTTTTGCTTATCGTGAGTCTCTAGGGTAATCCCTAGTATTTGTTCAGCAGACCTGCGATAACGGAACATTGTACGCATGTCTTTGATATTGATGCCAGCCATCAACATGGCTTCTCTAAGACTAGTTGCCTTGTCCCACACTGCTGCTATTCGTTGAGCGCGTTCTAATGATATAAAATGGAACTTATGATGGTGCTTTTCCGCCATGCCATCTCCTCATATCACACATTGGTGTGAAAGTATGGATACGCGCAGATATTAGTCTAAAACCTCGTTTATGACAATAGGCGGTTCATAAGTAAGCAGTATTTTTTTCTTTATTTTATATAATGGAGTTATGGTTGCTGGCGATTTAACATCCTCAATCTTTACCTTGCCGTTTTCTTTATATCTAAAGTCGCCTACATAATGACCAATTTTCTGTCCATTGACCATTAGCGGTATTCTGGGCTGTGTCTCTAAATTTTCTATGACCCCCCATTTTTCAAGTACGCGTAACTCTTGGTATCTCTTGGCTTCACGTTTTGAATGGAACTTGATGCCATCAACTTCTGTTATTTTATTGCGATATTTATTTACTTTCATGTTTAATCAATTATAATGTTCAAGGTAATAAACAAACAAAGGATTTCCAAATGGAAGAAAAAACATTATCAGATAAACAGTCTGATACGCAAATCACAATGCCGCCATCTGGCAGTATTGAAATGTCAGATAACTGCTCTAGCCTTTTCAAATCTTTGGCGAAGGCGCAAACCGAAATGGATGGCATTGTAAAGGATGCCGTAAATCCATTTTTCAAGTCAGAATACGCCACTATAGAAAGCGTGATCAATGCCGTTAGACCTGCCTTGAATAATAACGGACTGGCTATTATGCAGTTCCCTACAACAACTGACAGGTCGGCGGGTGTCATGACAATGATTACCCATGAATCTGGCGAGTGGATTAGAAGTTGGTATCGTATGCCTGTATCAAAGCAGGATACTCATGGCTTCGGTGGAGCGATAACATATTCTCGCAGATATGCCATAGTCTCAATGCTTTGCTCTGGTGCGCCTGATGGTGATGATGATGGGAACGTCAACGCCAAGGAAACCAAGCAACCAAAAAAGGATTAGACCCTAGGCGTGCGACCATGTTGACAGCTTCCAGATTTGGGAGCTGTGTGGGCTTAGGGTATAACTCAAGGCATAAGGAATGGAGACTTGCAACAGGTAGAGATGTATTTGAGGGTAATGTCTATACTCAACACGGGAATGAGTCAGAAAAATATGGTTTGGAGTTCGCAGAAAGAATAACTGAAATTAAATATGAGAACACGCTGGACAATCAAAAGTTTTTTATTCATCGAGAGTATGGTTTTTTAGGATGCACTCCAGATGGCATACATAAGGATACAAGCAGAATAATTTTGGAGATTAAATGTCCATATAATCCACCCTTGGTTGAGTATACCTTGAGACAAAAATGCGTCAAATATCTGCCGCAAATACAAGGTCAGCTTGAAATATGTGACGCTGATTACGCATATCTAGCGGTTTATCATGAAGAAGTTTCTCATATATATCGCATAGAAAGATCAAAACAATACTGGGATTGGATGTATCCACACCTAGAGGAATTTTGGGCTTATGTTGAGGAAGATATAGAACCTTCACGCAGACATAAAGTAGATAGACCTTTTGGTGATTTCATAGATTTACTACAACCACTACATGAAGAAAGGAAAAATAATGGCTGAATATGACAACACAAACTCTGGTGCGCTTTTTACGCCAATAGAAACTTATCTGCTGAAAACAGGTAAAATAAATGTTGAGGGTGATGAAAATTACTACTCATTGACCGAAACCACAACAAAATCTGGCAAGAAGGTTTATGAGGTTCACATGAAAGTGGGCGCAATGTTTATCAATGACAGGAAATCAAAGGACACTGACCCTGATATATCTGGGTCAATTACCAAGGATGGCATTGAATATATGGTCTGGGGTAGAAAACGTGAGTCAAAAACTGGCACGAAATTTACCTCAATAAGTCTTGCTGAAAAAACCAATCAGGCAAAATCTGAGTCATCTGCTAAGGATTACGCTAAGGCAAGAGGTATTGATACTGACTTTAATGATGACGTGCCATTTTAGTGACCAAGAGATACCAAAATAAAAGGCATCTTGAGTGGGTGCATGAATTAGACTGCTTGCTGGCTGAATATGGTGGTTGCGACCACAATATACAAGCCCATCACCTGCTCAAGCCTTGGACTGGTCATAGAGGTATGGGTTTAAAGGCGAATGACAGGAATGTTGTTCCTATATGTTATACCCATCATCATTATTTACACATGAATGGAAACGAACACAACTTTTTTGAGCAAATTACAGGCGATAAGGACTTCGGTAGCGATTACGCAGAACTGGTCTGGATATGCTCACCACATTTTGAGGTAGAAGATGAATGAAGCTGATATAGAGAAAGCGGTTCAGTATCTTGTTGATAGCGCATCTAAAACGGCACAGGATAGAGCTAATCGCCTTCATATGGAAGAATATAGGAAATCATTGAAAGCATTGCTTATGCGGCAGTGGGCTGATTTGGCGCTGTCTGCTCAAGAGCGTAACGCATACGCTCATCCCAAATATACACAACATCTTGAGGCGTTAAAAACAGCCATTGAGATTGATGAAAAAAACAGATATTTAAGGTCTGCGGCAGAGGCGAAAATAAAGTATTACCAAACATTATCCGCAAATACCAGAAAGGTTTGACAATTTTATTGTTTACAACATTAAACAACAATGTTATGATGCCCATACCTAATAAAAATGGAGTAAAAAAAATGATTGTTGTATTTGATACTAAAATGTGTAACGAACCAGAGGTTAAGGCAAAATGCAGATATTGGGAATGGCAAGCCGAGGGTCAGGAAGTTGCGTATGTCAAAACATTTGATGGTAATTGTTACGTTTGCACTGGCGGTCACAGCAAGGTTCTTGTTGATACGATAAAGAGGGATAATGGTATACCTCAGACGATTGATACAAACTCAGAGGCGTTGTTCCTGAAGATTTCCGAAAGAATAGGAAGCGGAGGTTTACTATGATTGAGATAATGGCTCTTTATTTTATACTGTTGCCTGTTTTGGTTGTACTGGTAATAGGTGGATATTGCTCTGATTATATTGAAGATAAGTGTAAAAAACCTTCAACTAAAATCAAGATGGATTATAAGTGATGTACGATTTCACAAATCCAGTTAGGCAACACACGCCTACAGAAAAAATATCATTTAGCAACATACTGGCACTCGCGCATCCAAGTCATAGAACAAGTGATTTTTACATGTCAAAAAAAAGGGTAAAAGAGCATTATGATGCGTGCATCACTCTAGGACTAACTGATGCTGCAGAGTCAATAAAAGAGCAATGGGGCATATGATCTATGTCCAATCTTAAAACTAAATTGAGGTATTAAAGATGAGTTGGATATTTAACGAATGGGCAGAGTTCGGTCAAAAAGAAAAGCAACCCGAACCCGCCTACCTAGGAATTGAAGCAATAACAAACAAGGAAGAAGAATTGTTGAAACAACAGGAAGAAGAACAGGCAAGACATGACATGGAAGTCTTGTACTCAAGTCTAGCACCACATGGAGATGAATAAATTATGACTGGAGAACAAATCAAAGAGTTACGGATTGAACTCGGCAAAACTCAAGATGAAATGGCAGACCTTCTAGGATATAGTGGCAGGTCTATGATATGCCATCTTGAGTCTGGGTATACCCAAGTAACCCCAAGAGTGGCTAAACTTTGCCAGCTACTTAAGGAAAAATATGGACGTAATAATACCGCCTCAACCTCGTGATGGTGATCTAGGCATTTTGTACGCTGATGAATTAAATGAAGATGTATGCAATCTAATAATTGAGACTAGTCTTGACTTGGATAAGGTAAAAGGAAGAATAAACTCCAAGTCAAACAAGGTCGTTGAATTAAGTCAATATCGCGATGTAAGCGTTTATCCAATACCTGACTCATATGATTGGATTGATGATTTAATATATCAGTCTGCTTTGACAGCAAATGATGTATTTAACGTCCATCTTTCTGGCTTGGTTGAAAGACCGCAATTACTAAGGTACAAATCACCTTCAAACGGGTATGACTGGCATAGCGACTTATCGTCAGAGCCACAATCATCCATGCGTAAAATATCCATATCAATTATCTTGAATGATGGATATGAGGGTGGTGACATGAAGTTCTTTAATACTGGCGAGATAGATGTCAAAACAAAGAAGGGTGATGTTATTGCCTTTCCTTCATTTATGCCGCACAAGATTATGCCAGTAACCTCTGGCGAAAGGTGGGCGTTAGTTGCATTTATATCGGGAGAACCCTATAGATGAGTATTGAATATACTGAAGAAGAAATACAAGAATCAATCAAAAAGATTGATTTCAGTAGAGTGAAGTCAATGAAAAAAGTTCCAATGAATGAAGATGATTTACCAGATGATGAGCTTAATACAGGCGATCTTTCTCCACGTTAAAGCCCTGTATTGTAGCGAGACGCATAAGTTCGTTATGACCACTATCTGTTAGTTGATTATCCTGAACAAAACCATCTAACTCTAGTTCCTCCATAATTTCATCATACGGCAGTCGGCTATTTGCTACCGACAAAAGCCCACAAAATCTTCTATGCTGTCTTTTTGACAACTCACTCATGGTATCTCAAAGTGTGGAGCATCAATGAATGGTTGCTTGCCTTTCAATCTGCAAGACTGAATATAATCATGCATTGCAGTGAATATATCACCATCCCATGAGCATATATCTGTTATGTGCCAAGCTGCACCCCATCTTAGACACAAGCCCTGTTCTTTCGCCGCGAATCTCATGGACTCAGCGACCTCCTCATACACTCTAAGCTCCCAGCAAGGCCTACCCTTTAGATAAGCCATTAAATCGACTGCGTGTCCACTGAGGTGCTTAGATTTCATGGTTTGAGATAGACCCTTCTCTACCATTAGCCTTTGTCTATCTTTTGTCCTCAAGCCCTCTATCACACCGAAGTCTATATCAGTAATTTCAATGGCACGTTGGACACATAGACTTAGGTCATCATTTACGCCTTCAAGATTTCCTAGTGAGCGTTTTGATAGCTTAAACATCTTCCTCATATTTCCATTTTTTTCTTGTTTCTTGTTTTTTCTTGTCTTTTTGTATTCTTTGTCGATATTTTTCCTGCCTAACTTCCTTGAATAGGGCATTGGGTTTCCGCCTCATCTTGCAACATTCCTCATCTTTTCAAATGACCTAAGTCCAGCCAGTCCTAACATGGCTAGGGTTAACTCCAATAGTATCTCTGTATTTACTGTAGGCAATTCAGCCTGAACGCCATTCAATACCATAATCCAAGAAAGGAAAGGATGACCTATAAATGTATAAAAGAATCCAAGCGCACATGAGTGACCTATTGCTGGTCGCCATGATGAGGCAAACCAATTACCAGACATAGCCTCGGCTTTATTGACTTCTACTTGAGCAAGGTTAGCTGTATGAAGTTGGGTTTCTAGCTCATATTGTATTTTTTGCTTTAGATTTTTATCTTCAACAAACTTATCAAGAACGCTTGCAACTATTGGAGCTAGAGTCTGTATCACTTGTCTGCCTTTTGATCTAGTCTATCAAATATCTTAGACAGCATTTCTTTAATATCTGTTATATCGTCACGATAATCATCTCTGCGAAGATAGGTATCTGGCAGTTTTCGCTCTAAGTCCTTTAGATTTTTAGATACCTTGTTTATTGATTCCCATATGACCCGAAGCCACCAGCCCATCATTAATATGATAATCGCGCCCATAATGTTGATGAATTCCTGTTCCATTATAAGCTCCCGAAGTCCATAGTCACTGAATCAGACGCTATTAATGATATTTTCAGCACATCTGGACTGGTCGTATTGTCCAAGCTCAAACCGCCACCAACATCAAGACCCCCTGAGTCATTTGATGGGTCAGATACAATATCATTCTTATCTAATATGCCTAGCAACTGGTTGAATTTTTGAGTAAGGTCTAGCAAGTCTGACCTTGCTTGTTTGGGGTCATCAGATGCCGCATCAAGATTTGCAGTGCTAACATCCGCTATTGTTGAGGCTAAATCAGCCATTACGCAACTCCAGTATTAAAGATTTTAGGTCCTTTGATGAATATATCTACTATTGCATCACCATAGACTGCCGCATTGATAACGCTTCCGCCTATGACAAAGGCTCTTACATCATACAGGATACACTCGAAGGCTGGAACCTCTTTTCCACCAACAGTCATTGTTAATTCCTTGCTGACTATATTAGCTGATACAGCATTAAAATCTAGGTTTTGTATCGCCGTTATTTGAGCAAGCGTTATCCCACTTGATTCCTCATCAAATGCCATCTTGAAATGACCTGTTGCTATTTTTTGAACATTTACAATCTCTTGATTTGGAAGGGTAAACTGTTGAGGTGTTGTATTCGCTGAATTAAGCGCAACGTATTTGCCGCTTACATCTATAAATGAACCATTGCCATCATCTTCAAATGTTGTTGTCGTACCATTAGATGCAACCTGATTCGATTTTAAAGGCAGATTATACATTTTGATTGTAGATGTAGCGTTTGAATAATTATTGGTGGTATCCAGTGATGCTGTTAGATCATGGAATCTCACTGTATGGATATTGCTGCCGTATATTCCATGAGCATTTGGTGTAAATGTTCCAGCACCGCTATTGTGAGTTCCAAATCCAGCCGTAGCTAATGAAGCGGCATTACTTGAACCATTGACTTGAGCTTCATTAACTGCACTAGGACTATCTACACCATACTGAGGTATTATTTTATGCAGACTATGAACTTCAGATGACCCTGCGGCAGTCAAAGTTATTGCACTTCCTCCAAATGATGTCGCTAGCTTTATTGTTTGAGCCGTTTTGTTTACAACGTAATATGATGTTCCTACAGTTAATCCAATATTCTCATCATTTATCGTGACTGTTCCGCTAGTATCATTTGTCTTTGTAAATTTATTCCTGCCATAAACCAAGTGTGCGCCATCTATTAACCCATGATTATATCCAAAGTCTATGGTATTTGAGCTTATTTGCGTTGACGCATTAAATGTTGCGGTGTTACCCCATACATTGAAAAGGGTTTTTGTAGCACCATGAGTATTATTGAATATTGCTGGATATGTGCTGTCTACAGTTAATGTACTGCTTGCTAGATTAAAATCATTAACATCAGAAGATGTAAACTCACCATCAACCTCAATGGTTATATTTGATATTATGGGATTAGGCACATCTTCGCCATCTGCCGCCTGTGTTTTTGCTCTCATGAAAACCGCAACACGGAAATATCTAGCCCCATTTAACTTTTTGGGCGGTATAAACACATTGTGGGCGACTTGCATATAGGCAAATGTTCCAACTGTTTGTCCAGCAATTATTCCAGTCTCAAGACCAACCTCATCATTGGCAAATGTGTGGGTATCTGCTATCACGACATCTGTAATGGCTGTAGAGCCAGTGCCAAATGTAAACTCAAAGCCGCTTGATTCAACGCTATCATAGGATGCTGTGAATTGAGCGTTTGCATCTGGTACTAACCCACCACCGAAACTTGTTCTGTTGGCGAATCCTTGAGTTGATCTATCTAGGGTAAATGTTGGCTTCGTTCCTCCTGACGCGCCTTGCCCGTCAGTTGTATTCTTAACCAATCGATTTCCAGCCTGTAACATGATCAACGGGCTTCCTTCACCGACGACTGTTATTTTAGGTGTAAATGTTATTGACGCTCCCATATCAATAACCTTGGTAATGTAAAGAATCGTCTCTACTGGTTGAACAATAGTTCCCCATTGGGCGGATAATTGACTCCATGCAGAGGCAGTGCCAGTATAATCACTAGGCAAGAATTGACCTGCTGAGCCTACTGCGGCAATGGTGCCCCAGTCATTTTGAGTCGCATCTGGGTCTGCTTTAGCCTCAATTGTATTGTTTGCAGTTCTAAATCCACCAGATGTCAAGGTTGAGCTTCCGCCACCTGCATCTTGCACAATTACATTCCCAGTAGCTACACTACCATTGAACAATAAATCCGACTCTGACCGAAATAATAGATTATCAGTTACAAAATTCGATAAAAGTTCCGCAACTATATCAGTTGATCTTGCTGAGAAATTACCTGATGAATCTACCATTTTTGCAGCAAATTTATATATCCCTGCCTCTGGTTGAGCTATCTCAAAAGGTGACGCATTAACCTTACTTATTAGGGTTTTATCTAAGTTATCATAAGTAAGTGCTGAGGCTTCACTAATGCTATTAGCTTTCTTGTATTTTATTATTATTCCACCACCATTTCTTACGTCAGCAGGAAAATTATCAATGCTAAATGTAAATCTTCTTACTCCTGATGGTAGTCTTTCGACTGCAAATGACTCAACTTTGGGAGGTGGTGCTGACTTGCCTATCACTTGTATTATCTCTATTATCGGCAAGCTGACTATGCCCAGATTGGAAACAGTTGATACGCCAACTTCATATACCGCCTGATCCTCAAGACCCGATATATCAAAGTTTAATGTATTTTTTGACAATGATAATTCAGTAACGGCACCAACATCTGGTGATTTTTTTTGATAACTAAGCACATAACCTGCTGCGAATCCGCCTGCTGGCGCAACCCATGTTGCCCTTATCATATTAACGATAGTTCCACTACCAAGAGTGGTTGTTACATCCTGAATGTTTGTCTGCAGGGTTAATGATTGAGGTTGTATGGACTGGGTTATAGCATTTGGCAGGGTTGTATTTGGTGATGGGTCAATAGCCTGTTCCTCGCTGGTAGCCCACTGATATACTGTTGGCGAAACTTCCTTGAATGTTATCTCTGCGCCTATATATGCCTCTTGTTCTGAGCCTTTGGATACAACCCTATATTCAACAACCCGAAATGCCTTTCCTGCACCGCTATTGAGTTCTGTAAATCCTAACTTGTCATTTTTTATGTAAACAATATCTCCTACTTCTGCTGTAAACGCTGAAAGCCCTAGAGTTGCTGATATTTTTATTTCCTCTCTTGAATCAAGCAAGAGTATTTTTGCCAACCTCTGACACATAGTAGGGCTGATGGTGAAATCCAAGCCCAAGTCAGACTCAATAGTTTCATTGTCCTGCGCTATAAAGGTATCACTTTTTAATGTTGGATAATCTGATGCTTGCCAATTGTTCTCTGGTGATGGATATATCCCCTTGACCACATTAAATCTATCCCTGCGTTGTAATTTTGGAGATACATTTATACCTTCAATGAAGTCATCCTCATCAAATGTAATGGTTGGCGTGCTGTAGGATGCAGTTATCAGCTTAAATTTGCCGTTCACATAAGCCAGTGATGCCGCTTGTGCAGTAAGCAACTTATTGATTATATCTTTAGGCTTATCGCCTGAGTTTATTGTGCCATTGCTTGTATATCTGGGTTCGCCAGTTTTTGTTAACCTTAACTCACCACTTCCTGCGCTTGTTATGGTGATTGCTGTTCCTGCTCTTGCATTTGCTAAGGTTGTAGCCAACCTAAGTCTATTAGTTCCATACGCTATAGCAAAATACTGTTGATCTGCGGTTAGGCCTGTCGGAGCAGAACCCCCTGTAACAGTCAATCTAACTTTATCTCCATTTCTTACGAAGATATTTTGATCTAATACCAGTTCATTATCTAGTGAGTCATGATTGGTTCCGCCTGTAAAATTAACTTCTGTTATTAAGGAATTAAATGAACCTGAATTGCTAACATCTTGTATTTCATCAGCCAGGTTAGCACCAGATATGAATGAGTCCTCGTCTATTTCATCGCTTGATGCACCCAACCCATATTCAGTATCAAGCAAATAATCTCTTAAGCAAAGTGCTGCGTTATCAGTGTATCCTGTAGTCTGTGTTCTTGGGTCATAGACCTTCTTTCCCTCTGCGATACACCTTATTGTAGGTATTCCGTTGGGGAAAACTTCATTGTTAAACTTTATTCGAGCATAAATATACGCGACACCTGATAATGTGTGGTCAGCAGTCCATACTGTTTCACTATTTAATATGGGGTCAACTATTTGGCTGTCTGTACCTTTGAATGACCTTACTTTTACAAAAGGTCTATAGTTAGTAAATTCTTGATTTGGAAAGTCGCTATTCTCCTTCTGCTGTTCTTCTGCGGCTCTCCTTCCTAGATTACCTCTTGATTTATCAAGGAAATCATTTATTGATGGCATGCCTAGAACCTCTACTAGGCTTGCGTCTTGGTCGCCTCTTGGAAATATCTCGTCATCATTTATAAAAAATGCCTTATACCCCTGTATTTCATGACCTGCTATAGCGACAACTAGATGCAATGTGTCGTTACCTTCAGTTGAATCCACGAATAATAATGGTCCAGATACTTTTGCTTGCCCATATAATATGCGTCTATTCGTAATAGATTGACGCACCATTCTTGTTCTGTCTTCCAATTCCCTAGCAAGATTTGGTATTTCTGGCTTGGGTGCTAACTGACCTGCGACCACTGTTGTGCCGACAAGGATAGCTGCGGCAAGCCATGGATTAGAAGCAGCAACTGAATAAGCGGCAATACTCCCTCCTATAGTAATTGCGCTGCTAAAAAAACTACCCAGACCCATTAGGCTCTACCCCAAACAATTTGTTTTTCAACAATCTGGGAAACGAAGTCAAATCCTCTATCTGTCGGAAATTTAGCCTTTTGATCTTGAGGTGTGTATCTTCTGACTCTTGCCCTTTCAAGGTCTATCAGTCGTGACTCGCAAGTTATCCTGACTGCTGATGTATTGCCATTATCCTGTATCGTTACAGCATCAAGCCTACCCTTGAACAAAGTATAAGGACTATCTACTGCCTTTCGTGTTGTTGTTATTATATTACCATTGACATCCTGACCTACTGTTGGCGTTACAGAATTATCAATCATGCCAATCTGTATGGTTATTGGCGAGCCTTGTATCGTACCATCTAGCATTGTTCCAATTATGTCAGATGGAACGCCTGATAAGGAAAAGTCTGCGCCAGTTGCCTGTATCTGCATTGTTTCGACAATACTTCCTATTGAAAGGATTGTATTCAAACCTTGATAGTCCTCACCACCAACATCTAAAATTCCATATCCAGTCCAGACCCTAACTAGATTCAACTGAGTTCCAGAGTCAGGTAAATCAATCTCTATTGCATAAAACGGCTCTAAAGAAGATTTTTCTAAATATCTTTTAAATTCATTACTGAGTTCACGAGCCATCAAATACCTCTGTACATGAGAAACTTATTCCATAGTTTGATATATGATCTGCGCTCCACGATAGATCATTTGAGTCCATCCTAAACAAGCCAACTGTGTTCTGATAAAATATTGGAGCGTTTGCAGAGTATGTTTTTTTCGTTTTAGGTTCAATGTCTACTGTCATTATTCCAGCAGAATTAGAGCTTACATTTTCCATAACCATATGCAGTGATGCAGATGTTGACGCTCCTATCTGTATGTAATCACCAACTCTTAGTGCATTATTTACAGCACCTGCTGATAATTTTATTTGAATTTGATTTTGACCCTCAACAATACCTGAGTAAACAATAGCAGTCCCACTTATTGAGCCTCTTGGGGTTTTTGCATCTGGGTCGCCCATAAGGAAAGTTCCACCCCTTCCCCTCACCTGCATTAGAAATTTTTGCCAGTTTACGGATGTTTCGCGCCTCATTGGTGGAAGGCTTACTGTTGCTTTCCACAAGGCATAATCATATATATGGGCTTGTGTCGCGCCTGTAAATGGGCTTTCAGCTATACCTGTTGACCTTACAATTCGCCAATCACTAGATATAAAATTGGGTGTCGCTGGCATTGTTCTTGGTGTCAATACAGTAGGAACGACCCGTATCAAGCCAATCAAAACAGAATTGGTTATGGCATCAAGGTTGCTTATGTCATTGTTGAATACTGGCTCTACACCACCATATGCTACATTGGTTCCAACTGAGCCTATATTATTTACTGGAGCATTTGGCGGTATGCTATTTTCACCGCTTGTTGTCCATTTTGTGTTTGCAGTTCCGCCCTGATAAGTTGTCCACCAATCAGCGCCACCTGTCTCATTTGCGGTAGAACCCTCAAAATTCATACCGAAAGCACCACCATCAAATAATGGATACCAGTTATTTGAGTTCTCTACTAGAGTATAATTTGCGCTAGTATCATTCACGCCTATTGAAATCCATCTTGGCGCGAATAGAAAAGCCCCTAGTGAATTGCTTATGGCTCTAAACTGTCTTCCGTCTGCATCAACAAATGCAGAGGAAACATTTTCACCTGACGTTTTATAACCAGAGGGAGAATTTGCTGTAAGTCTAAAGTCATTATTTGCCTCATCAACAAATAATGGGTCAGATGTAATTGCATTGCTTCCGAATGTATCTTCACTTCCGCCATTATTATGGAATGCGTTTCTTCTTGTGTTATCTATGTTGGTGGTTGAGGTTAATGTGGTAGTACACTCAACAAATATATTATTATCAATAGTGGTTACTGAATTTGAATTATTTGGGCTATTGTTGTCAATACATTGAGTCATATTATGGAATGTATTATTGCTTATATTTATAGTTCCCTGAGTATTTGAATTAATCAATACCGCAGAGAATGTTGAGGCAGTGGCATCTCTGACTACATTACCTACAAACTCAGATTTGCCGCTTGAGCTATTTGTTGTTTTATGGTCAAGTATCCTGTATCCAGAATGGCTTACATCAGAACAATCAAAAATACACCCTTGAATTACTATATCACCATATGTTGATGTTCCATTATGCTCTACAAAACTGCGATTAGTATTGGTTGAGTGAAGGGTTACATGAACATTAGTTAGATGCAGTGCTACTCCATTATTCAAGATGTTAAAAGCCCCAGCCGCACCGAAGTCTTTTATTTCTAATGTTCCCCCATTTATAAATATACCTGCACCAACACTGCCTGATATGAAATTAGTTCCTGTTGCTGGTGTTTCTTGTATGAGTATACAGTCATTGAATATTGCTTTATTTAATTCACCTGCAACTGTAGCAAATAGATTTGAATTTGATGCACTACCTTGTGCAACAAGTTTTGCATTGCTGAATGTACCCACGCAAGTAGCATCTACATTACCTACATCACCACCTGCTACGCCAGATATAAAAGAACCGCCCCTTACTGTTGCTGTTAGGCCAGTAAATGCAAAAGGCAGTTGACAGGCGGCTGTACTTGAGCAGTTTACCAGTACCATTCCCTGCTCATCATGGTTGGTAAACCCTTGATCTCCAGCACCAGTAATTGCTCTGGCCTCACATCTAGTGAATAACGCAGTTGCAGTGCTACTGCCATTGGATTTGACGGAAAAACCATCTCCATTACCACCATTTGCAAGAGCAATACAATCTCTTATGTGAACGCAATCCTCTGGTTCTGAAGCATTATCTATACCTCCATCAACTCCTATACAACTTCCTGACCCCGCATTGTCAACCTCAAAATTCTCAACAAGAACAAACTTTGACTGAATCAGTATGCCATCTGATGATGTGCTTACATCTACTACCGCATTAGTTCCATCATCTACCCCAGAGCTATTTACGCCCTTATATACTATTGGATTTCCATTAGTGCCAGCGTTATCTATGGTTATTGTGCCAGTAAATGTTCCTATAAAATTTACAACATCACCTGCACTGAAACTTGCAGAGTTATATCCCGATAATGAATACGCATTACTCACACTTGAACCATTTGCACTACCTGCACCGCTTTGTGTTACGAAATAATTAGCCATCAGTCAGCAGTCCTTGTTGAATTGGCGGTATCAAGCACCCCTAGAGATGTCAAATAGCAAGTATTATTAGTCAATGTATATGTTGTTCCGCTTGTATTATTGAGTTCAGATATTCCTGCGAACAACGCAGATTTTATTGATATACACTTATCAACTATCAAATCAACTTTTTGGTTTGTGGTCGATGCAGTATCTATCTCAAAAAAATAACCGCCAGTAAATAGCCCCACGCAAGAACTTAATGACGCGACATCTGTTGATGGACTGGTTGTATCGCCATCTACTCTTACAGCGCAAGTATTGCCATATTTGAAAACACAGCTTGACAGGTTCCAGCCCTTATCACATATTACTGCGGCATCATTGTAATTTGAAAATACAAAATTATTGAGATTATAAAATCCTGTCACGCTAGATGCATTTCCTATCAAGGAATCCTGTTGCGCTATTGTCAGTGTCGCATTATTCTGTTGACCAGCAGTAGATATTTTTATATATATTGTTGAAAAGGTAAGATTATCTGAAAAATTACCCTGATCTTGCACTGTTACATAAGCAACATTATCTAACTCAAAAGTAGCATTATTTAGGTCTGTTAGTTTGTTAGTTGTTTGACCTGCCATTTTATTGGCATCTGTTTGACTTGTTATAGACCTGTAACGCCCATTCAATACGGCAACTTTGAATTCAGATATATTTGGAGAGAGTGTTGATGAGCCACCAGTAGATAAATAATAAATATCAGTTTGACCACTTGCTAGATTCCATTGATATGTTCCATCTGCAACTCCCGCCTTAATATCTAATCCACCAGTTATCTCGACATTATTACCCTCAAATACTATTGGATTTGCTTGAGTGCCACTTCCAGTCCTAGTCCATGCTGATGTCATCACATATGGACCTGTGTTAGCCTCAAAGGTAACTGTATCTCCAGCACTGAATGATGCTGGTAAACTATCTGGATGTGCAAATGGTGTGGAATCAGTTGTCCCATTATTAGCGGCAGAGCCATTTATTGAGTCTATGAAATAATTAGTCATTTGACATCTACCTCTGCTTCAGTCTCAATCCAGACTTTTGCACCGCATCGCAATGGCTTATCTGGCGAATATATAACCTTTGATTCGCCATGTATCGTTACTTCTGACCCATAGCGATTTTGCTTATAATTTTTTACAGTTATAACTGGATCGTTGGCTCCAGTTTTCGCATTTTTTTTGATTATGTGCTGATTGACATGTATTTTGGTTTTCATCTATCTATCCTGATAATGAGTCAGCGAAAGTACCGCCTCTCTGTCTGCTATCTGCTACAGCTTGCATAGTGGTATTTCTTATCAAAGGCATCATGTTCATTACCTCTGCTTTTACTGTATCTGTTACGCCTACTGCGAAATTGAGGTTTTGATTTACTACCACTGGGTTACCGCCCCCGATAGCATTTTTTGCGTTCATGTTATTCATTATAGTTCCAACGCTTGACGGGATAAATAATTCCGCGCCACGCTCGCCCACAATGGTTGGTCTGCCTCTTTGAACAGAGCCACCGCCAGCTAGAAGTTGGACTGGTCCTGCATTTGTCGCACCTGACCCGAGTGGCGAATGAATACCTTTGCCACCTCTCAACCCTATTGAGCCTAAACCCACCAGACTTCCAAAACTAAACAATCCACCACCACCGCCACCAGTAGCACCCATAGCCCCCCTAATCCTTGCCATGATCTGCTCTATTACTAGCAACTTAAATGCCTCTTTTAGTATCTGCTCTGCTATGTTGGCGAACATATCCTTGAATGAGCTAAATGCAGATTCACCACTTAACATGCTCTCAACAAATGAATCAGAAACGTCAGTCAACCTGCTCTCTATTTTATCTGCGATTTCGTCTATTTGTTCCTGCACCTTCCTTTGTTCTTCTTCTGCCTTCTTGGAGTTTTCTATTATTTTTTCCTGTGCCTTCTTTTGTTCTTCTTCTATCTTCTTAGCATTTTCTATGGCTGTCTTTTTGGCTTGCTGCTCAACTTCAGACTGCTTTTCTATAGCATCAGATAGTGCCTCTCTCTCATTTATCAGCTCTCTGATTTGATCCTTTTGGTCTTGAGTAAGATTGGCGTTATCCCTTATGATTTGATTATATGCTAGTTCTGCGTCTGAGAGATCATTCAGCTCATCCGTCAACGCGGCTATTTCACCTATAATAGCTTCAGTCATGTCCTTAAAATCTTCCTGAGCCTGTATAGCCGCATCTATATTTTCAAGATCAAACGCATCATTCATCTCTTGAAGCAATTGCATACCTTCTGCCATTACATCATTTTCTTCTATTAGCACCTCAACCATTCTTTCATGAGCTTCTTTTCTTGATTTAGCTGTGATTCCTAGTCGATCGTGTTCTGCTACAATCGCTTTATACGCCTTCTCCAAATTTCGTTGAAGATCTAGTCGTTGCCTTTCTAATTCAACTTCTTTCTTCAACTCTAATATACGAGCTGGATTTAACGCGAGTTCGGCAATCGTTTTAAGCAATGCAATATTGCGCGCCAGTCCTCCTTGTCTAAGAAACTCACCGCTGACCAAATTATTTAATGAGTTAGTAAGGTCTATTAATACCTCAACCGCATCTTTAGCCACTGGCATTAACTGTTGACCGATACTAACCTGCAAATCCTGCACTGCCGCGCTTAATGC
>CAACVD010000083.1_pt1 | contig 36754 bp, 38 predicted proteins | sample 2381771 | NCBI WGS metagenome assembly CAACVD01 (sample SAMEA5211965, study PRJEB30684) | marine metagenome | biome: Marine; feature: Epipelagic; material: Water | collected 2015-10-15 | depth 15 m
CATGGGGCATGTCAAACTCCTTGCCAAAGCAAGATCTTTAGATGGGGTAGTTCATGTTGGAGTTGATACGGATGAGAGAATTAAAAAAGCAAAAGGAGAAACACGACCAGTAAATAATTTGTGGAATCGAATAGACTTTCTTACCGCGATAAAATACGTAGATAGAGTTCACCACTTTGGTACGGATGAAGAACTACGTATGATAATTAAAGGCCTTGAACCAAGATGGATGGTAATAGGAGATGACTACTTGAATAAAGAAATTATAGGACGAGAGTATATAAAGGAAATTATCTACGTACCTCGCTATCAAGGTTTGAGCTCTACCAAAATTATAAGCGGAGCCCACAACTAGCATATATTTATTACAAAACATTATTATGCCAGCATACACAAGTGGATCAACTAAATTAGGTGGAACGTTAGGAACGTCAGCGATGACAGCTGCTACCGCGTATACCTTTACAATCGTCAATAACTCCAATCAACTTAAAGCCAACAGTGGGAGTTTATCATATCTTACCATTGAGGGGAATGCTACCGCAAATCAATCTTTAGCTGAAACTGTAGTTGTTACTGGGTCATTCTCATTCAACAACGACTCTGTTGCTTCCGGATCAATTTTAGAAGACGGCAATCGCTTTTCAATATCATCTACGGGGGCAGGAGGTGCTTTTACATTTACACCAACTACTACAATAGCTGCTAACAAATACTTCGTTAGAACAGTTGGAAACATAAATGTTACAATTACATAATATATACGTATTTAGATATTTACATATGTAGAAAGGAAACCTTTTAGAAGAGGTTGGCTTTTCGAAAGACCTTTCGTATATTTACGTAAATTAAAAAACATGGCAAAAGAAATAGTACAAGAAGATAGTTTGTTTGAAGGTATAAACCTTAGCAATAAAAGAGAAGAAAATGAAACTTATGAAGATTATAGAGCAAGACTAAAAGAAAATGCATCTATTTTAAAACTTTATAAGCAAATGGGAAGAAAACAAATGAAAGTTATTTTTCCTAATGGTTTAAAAGAAGCCCTTAATACTGTTAAATCTCAAGGAGATAAGGTTGAAGTTCAAAAAGAAGAGAAGAAATTTACCGATTTTTAATTATGGATCAAGTTAGAGAAGCCTTTTTAAAAGAATATAAAAGCGATACAATGTTTGAAATTGTTCAAATCCTTGATAGAGCTAATGATTTTGGCCTAACAACAGAAGTAGTACACACTGCTTTAAAGGCCATGAAAGAATTTCCTAATTCTTCTCCACTTCTTTGTTTACAAATTGCGGCAAAAGATTGGGATTTGTAAAATTTCGTTCGTATATTTATGTATAAGATAAAAAAATAAAAGTTATGTCAAAAATAAAAAAAGACCCAAAGGCAGAAATGATAAATGAAATTATTCAACTAACAAGAGTTAGAGATGAATATTGGAGTTATCATCCCCAAAATCCACATTCAGTAGATGTTACTATCGAAATTCCTAAAATCGATAAAGCTATTGAAGAAATCCAATCTAAAATAGAAAAATTAGATAAGTAAATTCCGAATGCTCGGGTGGTGGAATTGGTAGACACGACAGACTTAAAATCTGTTTCGCCGAATGGTGAGTGCGGGTTCGAGCCCCGCCCCGAGTACCCTTTCATAAGTAAATAATATACACCAGTAGCTCAGTTGGATAGAGCAACAGACTTCTAATCTGTAGGTCATAGGTTCGAATCCTATCTGGTGTACCCAATATAGGCAAGTATCTCCTCAAGCTTATACCTTGTAGAAAGAGTAGCTGGTTACACGTGGGTTCAAGTCCCACCTTGCCTACATATGTATTAATGTCAAAACGTTGTCTTTCACTTAATCCTTTTTTCATTAATGTACAAATTTTTAACTTTTTTATTGGCCATTGTTCTGCCATTTTTTTCTATTTCACAAACTTGCGATATTGCGTTAACTGGATACACCCCACCACCATCTGGTGATGGTTTACATACTTTTACTGTAAATTGGACTAATACTGAAAATTGTGGATGTAATGAATTTACACAATGGGATGGTAATAATTGTGATGAATCAACATCTACCCATGTAAATAATAATGAATCAATATCTCATATCGTATTTGGAATTCATTATGTAAATGAAGAGACAGGTGAAGATTATGGTGAAAATACAGAGTGTACATCTACCACATTCCATCCTGGTTGGAGTTATGTTCTGAGTGTTCCCACATCTCCAAATGGTTTTCAATCGGGAGCTTCTTCTACATTTGCAATAAATCCACCATTTGCTTGGGAATGTATATTAGAGAATCCAATTGAAGGATATTGTTGGGAAGTGGTGATATGGCAAATTAACTTATCTCAAACTGCTACAAATGAGGATTTTGGTAATGTTGGTTGGAGTTCTGGTACTAATTTTAATAATACTCAAACATATCCAGATATTGATTTATCAGATAATGTAATTAGTTGGTGCCCTGATCCTATAATTACAGATACTATTTATGTATATGAAACTGATACTTTGTATATAGAATTACCACCAGATACCATAGTGGAAGTGCAAATAGACACGGTTTTTACGCAAGAATATGTGTATATAACCGATACAATTACGGAATACATACCAATTATTGAATATGATACTACTTACATTTATATAACAGAATTTGACACTGATACTATTTATGTAGATAATATTTTACTTATTTATGATACAACTTTTATTGAAACTATTGATTATATTTTTTTAACTGATACTATTATAGAATATGTTGAAATAGATTGTGAGACTGGTTTGCCTTGTGATAACTTTGATATTAATGGATGTGATAATAATATTTTTATACCAAATGTATTTACACCTAATAATGATGGTTTTAATGATGTATGGAAACCCGTTTATGATTTAGAATGTTGGGTCAATATTGAATTTAAAATCTATAATAGATGGGGAAGTTTAGTTTATGAAGGTTGGGATAATGATTTTTGGGATGGTAGTAATAAAGGTGGACCCTCATATGTCGCTGATGGTGTTTATGTTTACCTTTTTTATGCTAAAAAGTATAATTCTCCTGAAGTATTTCAAAAATCGGGACATCTTACTATACTTAGATAAAAATAATTTGGATTGCTAGTATTTATAACATATATTAACATCAATCTTATCATAATATGACTAGCAACCAAGAAGATATATTAATGGACATTCATACAGAGGTTACACAAAGTAATCTTTGGGAGGAATTTAATGCTCAATTGAAAAAGATGCAAAGCCAAGAAAAACACAGATGGAAAGATGTGTGTGAAAGGTGGGAATATGCTCTTTATAGAATAAAAGGAGGAGAACCTGCATAATGGTAAGTATTGACAATATATTTGGTTTATTTTCTCATGATGATAAAGATCTATCTAAAGATAAAAATGTAACCTATATTGATTTTAAAAATACCCCAAAATACTATTTAGGGATGTATAAAAAATTAATATTAAACCACATAAACTTTAATAAAAAAGTACTTCAATTTTTCAAAAAATCTAATGCTGATTTAGAGGTTCATGATATGAAAGAAGCAGGAGAATATGTTACATATAATAGAGCATGGAATTATGTTAAAAAAATGGATGTAGATGAAAATAGCCATATAGATGCCATTGAATTCTATGCTGATGAGTATCTTACGACTGCCCTAGATTTGGGTATCCATTATTTCCAAAATCAAGAAGAGTATGAAAGGTGTGCGTTTTTACTAAAAATCAAAGAAAAATCACAAAGCTTTGAACCTAAGGTTGGAGTACAACTCTAAGAATGGTATCTTGGAGGTACAGGGTTTGAAAGAAAAGAGAATATGAGAATAAAGGGGTATAGGGTACCAGGGGTACATAAAAACCTTAAATAAACAAGTAAATAATTAATTAAAATAAATATGAGAAATCCAGAATTATTAGAAAGAAGATTAACTAAATTAAATTCAATTTTTAAACATCTTCATTTTCTTGTAAACAGACATGACTCCAGTAAAGAAGAGTTTGAAAGTACAATTAAAACCGGAGAAGAAATAAGTGAAGAAATAGCATCCCAAATTGAAAGAGAAATGGGAATTACAAGAAACGGATAAATAAAAATAAAAGTTATGACATTATCAGCTCAGGAAATCCAAAATAATTGGTTGATGTTTACAACCACTATTGAAGAATATATTTCCTCACCACGAAAAGAAAAATTACTTGCATTCTATAAAAAATTTGAAGAACGCCTTGTAATGATGCCAGCTTCACATAAAAAAGAATACCATAATGCTTTCCCAGGAGGGTATATTGACCATGTAAATAGAGTTGTTAATTGTGCTTTACTACAGTCAGATTTATGGAAACAAATGGGTGCAGATATGTCTACTTTTACTAAAGAAGAATTGGTCTTTTCAGCTATTAATCATGATTTAGGTAAAATGGGAGATGATACTCATGAATCTTATTTACCTCAAACTGATAAATGGAGAAAAGAAAAACTAGGTGAAGATTATATGCATAATAAAGAAATTGCATTTGCGGCTGTTCCAGATAGAGGTTTATTTTTACTTCAACAACATGATGTTAAGTATACCTTTAATGAAATGATTGCTATCCAAACACATGATGGTTTATATGATACCGCAAATGAAAAATACCTAAAATCATACATGCCAGAAACAAAACCAAGAACTTCATTACCATTTATATTACACCAAGCAGACATGATGGCTGCAAGGATTGAGTTTGAAAAAGAATGGTTACCTAGATTTAAAAATAACTTGGATACTAGTAAGAAGAATTTTACATTAGACTCCAATAAAAATAAGTCAACTAAATCAAAGGCATTAGGCACAATTAAAAGTGAAGGACTTAAAAATATGTTAGACAATTTATGATAACAACAATAATAATTTTATCAATAATAGTCGTGGCACTTAGTTTCACGACTATTAATCTACTACGTAAAAACGAAAAGCAAGAAGATATATTAATAGAATATTTAAAATATTTAGATAATATTTCTAGAGTAATTGAAATATCTGATGAAAAGGTAAAAAAAGCAGATATTAAACAATCATTTGCCTCAGATGATGAAATAGGTTTTTTCTTTAAAACAGTAAAAGATATTCAAAAGGTCCTAAATGAATTCCAGCTTAAGAAACTTGAGGATTAATGGATCATATAATTGAAAAAAATAAAAAAATTAGAAAAGGTAGAGTCTATTTTACCAAAGAAACAGAGGCTGCTATTGTCAAATATAATTCTTTAGATCCTAAAAAGGATGCTGATGAAAGAAGTGATTTATACCAAGATCATATACATTGGCCTTTTTATAAATTAACACAAAATATTATTCATACTTTTAAATTTTACTATACAGAAGTAGAAAATTTAGAGGATTTACAACATGAAATTATAACATTTCTTTTATCAAAAATACATTTATTCAACCCAGCTAATGGGGCTAAAGCTTATTCTTATTTTGGAACTATAGTTAAAAGATGGTTAATAGTATATAATACTAAAAACTATGGAAAAAAAATCCAAAATATACAAATAAATGATTTAAATAATTATTCTAATTTAGATAGTTCAGGTCCGGGATTTGTAACGTCCCAAAAAATGGAAGAAGGAATATCTAAGGTTACAGAAAAGGAATTTGAAGGTGATGATTTAGCTTTAAAAGGGTATAAATATGAGGATAAATTATCTTTATTTATAGACCAATATGTAAAATTTATAACAGATCATATATTTGAATTATTTCCTAAGGGAAATGACGCTAAAATAGCAGATGCTATATTAGAACTATTTAGAAAAAGGGATGCTATAGATGTATTTAATAAAAAAGCTCTTTATATCTACATAAGAGAAATGGTAGATGTAAAAACCCCTAAAATTACTAAAATAGCTAATGTTTTATATAAAATATTTAAAGAAAAATATATGTTCTACTTAGAGCATGGATATTTCCCTAACTCAAAAACCTAAACTTTTTATATTTATAACCAAAAATTATGAGTCAATTAGAATCAATAATATTTGGGGACAAAAAATTTTCTGATATTTTAGAAGAAATTTATAAAAACCAAAAGAAAAGAGAAGGACAGGTAACAGCCTTAATTTCTGAATTAAAACCACTAGTTCAAGAGATAGGAGATGCTACTCTAATAGTTCCATTAATAAAAGAATATATGGAAATTGGGGTAAAAAATGATGAACAGCTTATTAAAATGGCTACTATAGTTCAGAGAGTAATTCAGGCATCTCCTGAAGATGGTGGTTTAGGGATTACAGAAGAAGAAAAAGAGGTTTTAATAGCCGAAATGGAAAAGTTACAAAATAATAAAGATAATGGCTAAAAAACCAATAACAGGTTTAAATTCTCTTAACTTTAATCCCCAATCATTTGGGGGTAAAGCTGGAGTATTTTCTGCTAGAGTTATTGCTACTTTATTAGATGATAAAACTTACTCAGAAGCATTTAAAGAATTTGGAGAATGGAGTTCTATAGGTTGTATATTTTTTGATAAAATCAATCAGCCAAACCCTAGTACAGAATTTACATCTGATAATTTTGCTAAACCCTTATTTCCAAATCAATCAATAGTTCCATTAGAAAATGAAATTATTTATATAATGGCAATGCCTAATAGTAATATTCAATCTGATGTTAATGAGGTGTCTTATTATTATTTTCAACCAATTAATATTTGGAATAGTGTACACCATAATGCTATACCAGACCCCATAAATGGTGAATCAACACCTGAATCCCAACAACAAGATTATGAACAAACAGAAGGAGGTGCTGTTAGAAGAGTAACAGATGGAGGTACTGAAATAGATCTTGGAGATACTTTTGTAGAAAAGTTATCTATTAGAAATTTACAACCATTTGAAGGTGATAATATTATTGAAGGCAGGTGGGGTAATACTATTAGATTAGGTTCTACAGTTCAAGATTCAAATGTTCCAAATCCTTGGTCTGAATCCGGTGAAAATGGAGATCCTATTACTATTATTAAAAATGGGCAACACGAAGAAGATACGGATCCTTGGATACCTCAAGTAGAAGATATCAACACAGATAAATCAAGTGTTTATCTTACTTCTACTCAAGCTATTCCTATAGAAGTAGCAAGTAAATCATATAATTCTTACTTTCAGGCCCCAACTTCTCCAGATAAATTTACAGAAGAACAAGTAATATTAAATTCCGGAAGATTATTATTTAATTCTAAAACGGATTCAATCTTATTTAGTTCATCAGACACTATTAATTTAAATTCTGTTACAAGTATAAACTTAGATTCTCCTACTACTATAATACAATCAGATAAAGTACTATTAGGGGATAAAAATGCAAGAGAATCTGTAATATTAGGAGATAAATTTTTAGCTGATTTTAGGTCACTAATGAGTACCTTAATATCATTGTGTGGTGCATTACAAACACCAATAGGAACTCCTATTCCGTTTGTTCCAAATGTAGCAATTCCTGTACCAGCTGTTCAGGTACAAAGTAAAGCTCAAAAACTGTTAAATAAAATAGAACAATATAAATCTAAAGTTAGTAAAAGTAAATAATGGGTTTAGAAAAAGTAATTATAAAACAGTCAACTAAAGTTGCTAAGAATACTATTAAATTAGAAGATTCTTTAGAAGCTATTGAAAATAAATTAGTTAATAGAGGATTTGAATTAGTAGAAACATCTGGTATAAATCCACAATTACTTCCCTTTGATTTAACGGAATTAATAAATGGTGAAATTGATGATGTAGATGCTTTTTTAACACCTGAATTTGTATGTAGTATACCACCGTTAACACAACAACAAAAAACAAATTTAGATAGAGGAATAGAAAGAACTAAACAAGAAATTACTAACATTGTAGATAATACAAATAAAATAAAACAGGGATTATTAACTGTACAACAACCCCTTCAAGTTTTAGAAGTAACAGCTGAAAATTTAAATAATGTAGTAACAACTGTTAAAACAGCAGTTAAAGTTATTAAATCTATACCTATACCAGTTGCATTTGGAATGCCTGCAATTTCTCTTCCAGTAAATGTTTTAACTATATTGTCTGATTCATTAGATCAATTAGATAAATTTTTAGCAGCTGGTAAAGGAGTTGCATCTGCTGTACCCCCCTTAGTACAAGCTAATGTAAGTATGATACAGAGTGTTATAGATAAATTAAATTTAATTGATAGTAAAGTTAGACCTTTATTATCTCTTTGTTCATTTCTAAAATCAGTATCACAACTTCAACCACAATGTCCCTTAGTTGAACAAGATGATATTAATAGTATTCAATCAGAAATATCACAAGAAATACAAGAAGCATTATTAGAAGTAGGAGATACATCTATTCCCTCACTTAATTTTTTAAACGAAACGGCTTTAATAGATCAATTACAACCTGGAGCTGATCCTGGTATAGTTTATAGAGGATTTAGATTAACATTAGAATTTGACCCTGAAAACACTTACTCATTCCCAGCTAGAAGAATTAGAGGTGAAAGATATTTTTCAGCAAATCTTGAAACAGCAGAAACTTTATTTTTTGAATCAGGTATAGATGGCACAGGTGGCCAAGCTTTAAGTGGTGCTATTATAGTTTATAATGATCCCCAAGAATTAAGTAGATATTCATTTAGCTCATCAGTAACCGTTTTATTTGAAGAATCAAAATATGCTATTGATCAGTATTTACTTAGATTAAGAGGCATACCAAATAAATTTAATACTACACTTCAAGAAGCTACTGATTTAGTCCAAGTATTAGATAGGGATCAAGTTGATCAATTTAATCAAAATAATCCATTACCTGATTTTATATTAAATGGACAAAATATAGTAAGACCAGAAGTTACTAATGTTACAACAGGACAACTATTGGGAGGCCCTATTTCTGTTAATGGATCTATTCAAATTAATAAACCGGGTGTTAAAATACAAATGAATTCATTTGGTGGAACTAACACTAGTAATTTTGTAGATACCTTACTTAATATAACACCTCCTGTAGGAGTAGGATTACCTAATCAAGCAGCTATAATAAGTAGAAATACATATGCTAGTGCATATAATAATGCACAAGAGGAATACACATTCCCAGCTACAGGATCTTGGGGTTACTTAATGAGAATAACAGCAGCCGAAGGAGGAAGCGGTCAAACTAATTTTGACTTAATATCTCCATAGTAAAAGTTTAACAATTTAATATTTATAAATAAAATGAAGACGTCAGAGTTAAAGAAAATAATTAAAGAATCAGTAAAAGAAGCAATTCATGAAGAATTGAAAGATATTTTATTAGAAGCAGTTAAGTCCCCTAAAATAATATCACAATCACCTTCAATACCTGTTCCTGCTCAACCACAAATACCATCACCAACTGCTCCACAAATGACGTTAGAGCAAAAAAGGGATGCTTATACAAACATATTAGGAGAAACAGCAGCTTCCTTTACATCTAAAGATGCACAAGGTTTTGTGCCTCCTTCAAATTTTGATTCAGCTAATGGTCAATTACCGGAAGGAAATTTAGGTATGGGTCAAATAATGGGACTTTTAAATAAAAAATAATGGCTAGAATAATACAAAGCAAATTCCCTATAGACTTACAGCCTAGTAGAGCTGTTGGTTTTGGTTTTCCATTAAATGGGGATGCTGTATTTGTACCTACTTTTTTTACAAGAGATCAAATAAAAGCAAATATGATTAATTATTTGCTAACTAATAAAGGAGAAAGAGTATTTAGACCAAATTTTGGGGCTGATTTAAGGAATTTATTATTTGAACAAATATTAGATGTTACATCAGATGATTTAAAATCAAATATACAAACAGATATAGCTCAATTTTTCCCAAATGTAGAAGTTGTAGAAATAGAATTTAATAATCAACCTGATGAAAATACTGTTAATTTTACATTAAAATATAGAATAGTTAATTTTGGTATTGAAGACTCAGTAAATATATTAATACAATAATGAGTAAATTAGAAAGAGATATAAGATATATAGATAGAAATTTTGATACTATTAGAAATAATCTAATTAATTATTCAAAAACCTATTTTCCAAATACATATAATGATTTTACAGAAACATCGACTGGTATGTTGTTTATGGAAATGGCTGCCTATGTAGGTGATGTTTTATCTTTCTACTTAGATAACCAAATCCAAGAAACATTTATACAAAAAGCTAGAGAAACTACTAATTTATTTGCTATGGCTTATTCTTTAGGTTATGTTCCTAAAGTTACTACAGTAGCTAGTGTTGATATAGATTTTTTTCAACAAGTACCGTCAGTATTAAGTGGCAGTGTATATGTTCCAGATTACGATTATTCTTTATTAATCCCTGAAAATACACAAATTTCAAGTAATTTAAACTCAGGTCAAAAATTTATAATTGAGGATGCAATTGATTTCTCAGCATCAAGTTCTCTTGATCCAACAGTAGTATCAGTATACCAAATATCAGGAGTTAACCCAACATATTTTTTATTAAAAAAGACAAGAAAAGCAATATCGGCTACAATTAATACTGAGCAATTTGTATTTACAAATGCTGTAAAATTTGACACTAGAACCATCAATGATGGTAATATTATAGGCGTATTAGATTGTTTTGATACTGATGCTAATGAGTGGTATGAAGTTCCCAATTTAGCACAAGAAAACGTATTTGATACTATTAGAAATACAAATTTAAATGACCCTAATTATAGTATAGACCCAGAAGTACCTTATTTATTAGAATTAAAAACAGTACAGAGAAGGTTTGCAACACGATTTTTAAATACAGGATCCTTCCAATTACAGTTTGGGGCAGGTAGTACAAAATCAACAACAGAAGAAATTATTCCTAACCCAGATAATGTAGGTTTAGGTTTGCCTTTTGAAAAAACAAAACTAACAACAGCTTTTTCACCTACAAACTTTGTATTTACAAATACTTATGGAATTGCTCCTTATAATACAACTTTAACCGTTAGATATCTAACAGGAGGGGGAGCAGCGGCAAATGTAGAGGCAGGAACATTAACAGTAGTTGATGATACTAATATTGTATTTTTAAATCCTAATTTATCTAATACTACCTTAGCTAATACAATATTTAATTCGGTTGCATCTAATAATGTTAGAGCAGCTGATGGAGGTATGGATGGGGATACAGTTGAAGAAATTAGACAAAATGCATTAGGTAATTTCCAAAACCAATTAAGAACAGTAACAACACAAGATTATTTAGTTAGAGCTTTATCAATGCCTGCTAATTTAGGCGTTATTTCTAAAGCACATGCTGAACCTCAAAAAATAGGGGATTATCAAGCTGGTGAATTACCTACTGTTTTAGATTTGTACGTTTTAAGTTATGATGCTAATAAAAAACTTAGAGCAGCTTCAAATATTTTAAAAAGAAATTTACAAACATATCTATCAGAATATAGAATGATAAATGATTCTATTAATATTAAAGATGCTTATATTTTAAATATAGGAGTAAATTTTGATATAATAGTAACTCCAAATTATAATAATAATGAGGTAATAACAAAATGTATTTCATCTTTAACCGAATTTTTTGATATAAATAAGTGGCAAATAAACGAACCTATTTTATTTAAAGATATTTTTATATTATTAGATAAAATTCAAGGAGTTCAAACTGTAAAAAATGTCGAAATAGTAAATCTAGCAGGTGAAAGTTTAGGATATAGTCAATTTTCATATGATATTATTGGAGCTACTATAGATGATGTAGTTTATCCTTCTATAGATCCTATGATATTTGAAGTTAAATACCCAACACAAGATATTAAAGGTAGAGTAGTACCATTATAAAAATAAATTATGGCAGTATATAAAATTTTCCCAGATAAAGACGCTTCAATTTATACTATATCTCAAAGTATGAATACCGGACTTGATGAAATTATTGAAGCATCTACTACTATACAAGAAACAAGACCACAAGTTAGTAGATATCTAATTAATTTCTCAGACACAGAAATTACTAATGCATTTGCTAGATTTGATCAATCAACTAAAGACTATGATATCTTTTTAAAAAACTACACAGCTGTAGTAACAGGATTAAATTTAGATCAAAAATTAGAAATATTTCCAGTGTCAGGTAGTTGGGGGATGGGTACAGGAAAATATTATAATCAACCATTTACAACGAATGGTGTAAGTTGGGAATTTAGAAATTTCTCAGGATCAGCAGCAGAAGGAGCTTTAAAATGGAATATGACAGGAGCATCAGGTAGTGCTGTTACAATGTCATTTTCGGGATCTATGAATGAAGGAGGAGGTAATTGGTATACGGCTTCTGCTACAACTGCTTCGGTATCTGAACAAACATTTTCATATGGTAATAGTACCGATCTTAATGTAAATGTAACTAATATTGTAAAATCATGGTTTGATTATTCTGTTGATCCATCAACAGGTCTTAAAAATGATGGATTTTTAGTTAAACAACAAGATAGTAGAGAATTTGTTAACTCTAAAAACACAACAGCAACATTTAGATATTTTTCTATAGATACTAATACTATATATCCTCCGCAATTAGAATTTAGATATGATGATTTTGCGTTTAATACAGGATCATCTACAAACACTATATTAGGTAGCCCAGAATCATTTATATCTATTTATAATAATGATGGTGTTTATTATTCTGAAAGCGTAGCAAGATTTAGAATTGCGGCTATTCCAAAATACCCAGATAGAGTATTTCAAACAGCATCTTTATATACAACCAATTTCTACTTACATCCATTAAATTCAACATATGCTATAAAAGATACAGAAACTAATGAATTTGTAATTGAGTTTGATAGTAAATATACCAGAATTAGTGCCGACACAACATCAAGTTATTTTGATGTGTTTATGAGTGGTTTAGAACCCGAAAGATATTATACTATTTTAATTAAAACAAAAATAGATGGTGGAACTCAAGTATTTGATGAAGATATAATGTTTAAAGTAGTTAATGGATAATGACATACGGAAGCGGAAATATTAGTACTACACGAGCAAGTACAACTAAAATGAAAGAAGCAAAGAATGTTAGTAATCAACTAACAAAACCTTTAATGACTTCTAAGCCGACTTCATCATTAGATGTAAAAGCAGAAAAACAATCTGTTACATTAGTTAGAGAACAATTTGATAAAAATGCATTTCAACAGACAGTAAACACCCAATTTACAGAATTAGGAGTACAAGAACCTGATTTATCATTTTTTGATCCTAATTTGGCTAATGTAGGTGATTTTTTTAGTATATATAATAATTTGTTTTTTTTAATTCCTAAAGAAGGTCCTAATTCACATACCACTTTGATTGAAGAAAGTACTGAATATGTAGATTATCAAGCTAACCAAACAGAAATACAAGCTTTATTAGATGAAATAGCAGAATTAAGAGAACAAAATTTACAGTTAACACTTGATATTGGAAATCTAGCTGATGCTCAATCAGCAATTGATTCAGCAGTAGCACAAGTAGAAGCATTAGAAGAAGAAAACGAAAGCTAAAATGAGTTTATTAAATATATCGTCTTCAATACAACAAGTAGACCCAAATGTTATTTTTACAGATGGGTTTGAGCTATCGAATCAATCTGTAATACCTAGTGAATTATACTCTGGTTCGTTTACTCCTGGTTTAAATAATATTGAATTTTACATATACTCACAGGGCATTGTACAATACTCAGATTATAATTTTTCGGATTACCAAATAACTAGCAATTCAAACCCAAACCAGGGACCACAAGGAAGTGCTCCAAATCAAACTTTTGTACAAGGGGATACTACTAATGTAATAGATTTATCACCTGAAAAAGATGTATACAGTTCGGGTTTCACACAGGGTAATTTAACAGCTATTTACAATTTTGTAAATTTAGAATTATCTTCATCTATAGATAATCCATATTATTTATCCGAAATTTCATCAGATAGAACAGAAATTAGATTAAAATCTAATTATCTTAATAATGATCAAATTCAATCTACATTTATAACATTTGAACAACAATTAAGAGAAGCTGAATTTTTTGATGAATTTTATATTTCTTTTGGTAGTAATGAGTATCATATAGGGGTAAATACAAAATTAGATATACCAGAAGAAGAAATAGTTGATGGTACACCTACACAATATTCAATTTTAATAAAATTATATGATGCTTTACCTGCTAAGTATGTAGTAGGTAATGAATTATATGTTTTAACAAAAACTGGAGAAACCCAAGCATTTGAAATAGAATTTGATGATATTGTTACTATACCAGATGATACTATTAAATTACAAGGACCTAATATTAATATTAAAATTAAAGATTTTATTAATAATTCTACTACTTACCAAAGTGAAAATGAATTATTAAGTACACAATCATCTGGTTCAAAAGATCAATTATTAAATACATTAGAACAAAAGGGTATTAAATTAACCCCTAACTATTCTACAGCATCTTTTAATGAATATGTAAACTTCTCATCAGCAAAATCAAGAGTAAATAATTTTATAACAAAAGTAGAAAACATACAAGCTTATGAAGCTGATATAGCTACAATAAACGCTATAACAGGATCTAACCCTAATGTAATTCCAATATCAGAAAGTATTGCTTCTTTATATACTAAAATTGAAAATGAAATAAAAGGATTTGATGGTTTCGAATACTACCAATATTATTCTACATCATCAGATGCGTACCCAAAAACAGGTTCTGATTACCCACAAGAGTTATTACTTACTACCGATGTAAAAGTAAAAACTTGGTTAGGAAGTGATAATGATCTTAATCAATATTATGGAGGTACCTTATTATCAGCATCTCTTTATGATGAAGATAATCCTAATTGGTTGTATTATACTATACCAACTTTTATTACAGAACAAAGTGATAATGATAATTATGTTGACTTTTGTAATATGGTAGGACAATCATTTGATGAATTATGGTTGTATACAAAAGCAATAACAGAAAAATTAAATACTACTAACCAATTAGATAAAGGTGTTCCCTTATCATTAGCTGATGATGTTATTACGTCTTTAGGTTATACTGGATTTGGGAATAACTATAATAATCAAGATAATTTTATAGGTTTAATAGGTAATAATGATGGAGATTTCCTTCCATCAACAGGTAGTGAATTAATAACACAATATATAGCTGTAAATTCTGGATCAATAACAAATTATTGGCATCCTGAATATTCATTTGAAGGATATGTTGAACAATTAACAAATAATGGATTTCCATATCCTATTGATAGAGTAAGTAAAGAAATTTACAAACGTCTTTATCATAACATGGCTTACCTTGTTAAAAAGAAAGGTACTATAGCAGGGTTAAGACAATTAATTACAATTTGGGGTATTCCAAGTACTATTTTAAGGATTAATGAATTTGGGGGTAAAAATAAAGATCAAACAGATGATTATGATTTATGGTACAGAAGGTATAATTATGCTTTTACACCTGTAGCTACATCTAATCAAGCAAGTGCATCAGCAGTTGTTCCTTGGATGCCATTAAATAGAAATTTTATAGCAGAAAGCGAATATATAGTTCCCGATGGTGTTGGAGTTAGATTTAAAACATTTGGATATCCTTCTTCATCATTTGGAGCAGGTAATTATGCGACTCAATCAATTATAGCAAAAAAATCTAATGGAACGGATGATTCAGCTATGGACTGGGCAGTTGTATTAAACTATACAGGTTCAGCATCAGGTAGCTATTCAGGATCTTCTTTTAGTGGTTATAGAAATTGGGGAGAATTAACATTACATGTGTCAGGTAATGCGGCAGATGGAGGAAATGCTATATCAGATCCAATTTATTTACCATTCTTTGATAAGGGTTGGTGGACTATTTTAGTTCAAAGGGATACACACACAACAGCTTCTAATAATAGTACAGGAACTACTTATACTTTATATGCTAAAAATAAAATATATGATGGTAATGATGGTAATAGCATAGGATTTGAAGGATCTGCTAGTATAAATTCATTTGATACAGGAGGAGCAGGTGTTTATGGAACAGGTTTATATGGAACTGGCTTATATGGAGGGTATAATTCATCTTCTATAAATTATGCTTGGAATAAATTTGGTACTACTAAATTAGATGGTATTTACATAGGAGGTAGACTAACAGGATCAGATGTAGGAGGATATATTACAAATACAGATGGTAGAGGATTTTCGGGATCATTTCAAGAATTTAGGTATTACTCAAATGATATAAGTGAATCAGTTTTTAATGATTTTGTAATGAATCCAGAATCAATTGAGGGGAATAATATAACGGGATCAGAAAGTTCATTTGATATAGTTAATTTTAGAGCTCCATTAGGTAATGAATTAGAAAATATATTCACTGCATCAGCAACGGCAGTGTATGAAGAATACATAACATCCTCTCACCCAGCTATAACTGGATCATATCCTTCAATAATAACAGCTTCATTTGTTAATCCAAATGACTCAAATACTTTAACATCAAGTTATTATGTTCAGTATCAAGACAACACAGTAAAAAGAACATATAGCAAAATTAATAGAGAAACCTATTTCTTAGATCAACCTTCAATTGGAATTAGAAATAGAATTTCAAATAAAATACAAGCAACATCAAATCTTAATTTTGGAACTGCTTTATCCCAATATGTAAGTATTCAAAAGGATCCATTTATAAGTCAAAGCTACACAGAAAATATAAATACTTTAGAAGTAGCATTTTCTCCTCAGGATGAAATTAATGATGATATTATACAATCATTAGGATATGGTGCAGTACAAGAAGCAATTGCAGATCCTAGATTTAGATCATCGTCAGATGATTATTACCCTCAATTAAAAGAAATATCAGAAGATTACTTTAAAAAATATAAAGGAAGTGATGTTTTTGCTTATATGAGATTAATAAAATATTTTGATGACTCATTATTTAAAGCGATTAAAAACTATGTACCCGCGCGTACTAGTGTGTCTACAGGTATTGTAATTAAACAAAACATGTTAGAGCGTAACAGGTATCGAGAACCACAAGTAGATATTGTTACTACGCAATCTTATGCTATTCAAAATATTCCTTTAACAAGTAAAAATTTAGAATTAACTGGAAGTATTGAATTAAATTCTGCATCGGGAAGTACAGGAGGTAGTTTAAATAAATATAACGTAACAAGTTCACAATTTGGTTACTACAGTTTAGAAACTACAGCTAATTCCCTTGTTGCAGCAGGAAGTTATAGATTAGTAAATCAATTAACGGGAACAGCAATAGCAGCTCCTGGTCAAAACCCAGTAGAATTATATGGTAATTTATATGCCGATCAAAGTAATGATACATTTAAAGTAACTCCATCAGCTGACCCACCAGCTGCTGGGTATTTAAGATCAACAAACCCAGTATTAGCACAACTAGCTTTACAAATATCAGCATCTATTATAACAGATGTTGCCCTAATAGTATCATCTTCTATAAGAGGTGAGATATTTAAAACAGATCCATTTACTCCTAATGGTACTCTACAATCTTTTATATCACCTCAATTAGATATTTTACCTGAAGAAGCATTAGCATTTTATGTACATAATGTTGGAAATAATATTTCATCAGTTATATTTAAATATGCTGCTATGAAAACATATGATTCATTAGATCCTAATTTAAATGTAGGAAGTGGACCTATGGATATTTCATCATCTGGAGACTTTTCAAAACAAGGTTATATTCAATATAACCCAACTCCAGTAGGAATTATAGGCGAACCAGAAGTAACACAAAAAGAATTTTATGATGGTGAAGTAAGTGGTAGTGCAATAGATACTTATGTAACACAATCTAATCCATGGTTAAAACCGGGAAAAAGAATTAATGGAGTCTTTAATGTTACAATGACTGGAAGTGCTCAAAGAGAAATATTATCTTCATCATTTCAAATACCAGGTACTCAAAGTATTATTTTTGAAAACTCTAATTTTAATGCTTTAAGTGGTAATGCTACTTCATCTGTAACAAGTTCACATCGTTATTTATTATCATATAATGATGAACAATATTGTCCTGAAAATTCATCATCTATCATAGATATAATGTATGCAAGTCCTTACTACTCAGGATCTGCAACAAAAGCTACTATCCCAGACAGTTTTTATACCGAAAATGCAAGTGTTAACGCTAGATATGATGGAACTAAAATTAAAAGTTTAAATTACAATTCCTTTACTCCTTCGGGAACAGTAGGACCTATAACAGAATTACCAATTGCTCCTTATAATCAGGCTACTAGGCAAGTAATTTTTCCAACTGCCGTTGCACCTAAATTTTTAGATGGCACTACAGGAAGTTGGTCAGGAGATGTTTCTTTTGGTAATACAGCAGTAATAACAAAAAATCCAATTTTTATTGCTCATTTTAATAGATCATTTGAACAGTTAGCTCTTTATAATTCAAGAGAATTTGTTATAGATTCACTAATTGAAATTCCAACTGGAGATATGAAAGGGGCAAATGCAGAAATTATTTTAAATAATGAAAATTCAATTAATATTGATGGGTCTAACTTAAATAAAAAATCAGTATCATCTGTATTTGAACCTGATAGAAAAGTTGCTATATCATACACAACATTAGATCCACAAAATCAAGATTCTTTAAGTTTAGAATCTTTAAGTGCGGGTTTAAACACTTTACAGGGTGGTGGAGTTGAATTTTTAGTTATTAATTCAAATTCTAAAAACAGAACTGTAATTGGTGAAAGATATAATTACATATTAGGTGATGCTACTTTAGCTCAAATTGTATTTAAAGGAAATCTAACAGGATCAGTATTTGCCAATACTGCTGATTCACTTGGTACTGGTATTGTAACAAGTGGGTCATATTTCCAACAAGGAACAATAGGAATATCAGCTACTGTAGATGGTAACCAAGTTCCATTTACTGGAGGGTTAATTTGGCCTATAGTTGATGGTAATGGTCGAATTACAGAAGTAGTATTTTCGGCATCAGGAGAAAATTATACACCAGGGGATGTTATTACTATAACTACTTCATCTATGGCTGTGTATGGTTATACACCATCAGTGCCAGCAGGTTCTGATCCAGTAGCATTAAGAATTGTTATACCAAAAGATAATATTCAAAACCAAGCAACCCGAAATGTCTACCAGTCACCTAATGCTATACAAATGGTGACATCAAGTAATATTATTAATGGAGAAGAAACATTTGGTTTTTTATTAAGTGGTAGTAATACAACAGGATCAGATGGAACATTTTTAGTACCCTTTGCTCAAGATTTTGATAAAAGTGGTGCTAGTACATTACCTGATGTAAACAGATGTTCAATAGGAGGCCCACAATTAGCATTATTCCATGGATATAATTATTTAGTTAAAAATGGAGTAACTAGTCAAACAATTCCACTAGCAAGTGACCCTTCATCATTTTGTAGTACAACATCACAATCAAGGGTTTTTATTAAAGATGGATTAGACCCAGCAGATCCAGCTAATTATTGGGAATGGCAACCATCATCATCAGATACACCATTTTATGAAGATGTTAATGAACCTTTTCTTATTAATAGAGGTGATGTATTAAGAGTAGAAGGAATAAAAGTAATACCATCTAGTGGTGAACAATCTCAATCAGTTGCTTTTGTTGAAGATTTCACAGTTCAAGAAATTCAAGACTATTCATATACAGGTTCTGATTTCAACCCAACAGGTGGTAGTACTGTAATTAGTAGTTCAATTAATACAGTAAATCCGTTTTCTGTACCTACTGAAAAATTCCCAAGTAACTATAATGTAGCAGGAATGCCTGATACAAAAATATTTAAACAATCATCAGGTGACTTTAATTATAATGGTTCAGCTGGTACTGGTTTAGAAATTCTTATTACTTCCTTTACGGCGGATAGTAGAGGTGTAGGATCAACCACTATATTAACTTATAATTCATTTGTAGTTGCAAATTCAACTAATGCTCAAACACAAGGAGCATATGTAGCAGGTGAAACTATTACTATAACTGCTGCCCAAATACAAGCTAAATTTGGAAATAGTACTAATAGTAATAATGTAATATTAACATTACAATCTAATAACCTTGCTCCAGAGAATGGATATCCAAATGATTTTACTTTAGAAACTATGTATAATGTACCATCATGTGCCCCAGAGTATGTAGCTTATGGTATTAAAACAATAGGACAAATGGCACTTAGTTTAAAATCATTTATTAATGTAACACCTAACCCTGCAGTTGTGTTAAATGGGTTAGATGGGGGAGCTATAACTAAATTTACAATTAGAAGACAATTAGAAAATGAACAAAAAATAGTAGTTAAAGATATAACTCCACCATCGGGGTCACAAGGAGCTTTATCTCAAACTAGAGGTGGATTTTTATTACCAAATGATATATCAGAAAAACAAAAGAATAATGCTTTAAATATTATTAATGAATTAAGAGCTAAAAACGCATTCCCTGGGGATACGGCTTCTTCAACAACAGCTACTGATAGTAACACATCTTCCAGTTAAGCTTGGAATAAAAAATAAAAAATTATATATTTATAAATAAAATACAATAATATGGGATATTTAAATAATCAAGTAATAACAGTAGATGCTATCTTGACCAAAAAAGGAAGAGAATTGTTAGCAAAAGGTGATGGTTCTTTTAATATAAGTCAATTTGCATTATCAGATGATGAAGTTGATTACACATTATATAACCCAAATCATCCTTCGGGATCTGCATATTATGGAGAGGCAATACAAAATATGCCTTTATTAGAAGCATTTCCAGATGAGTCCCAAATGATGAAATATAAATTAACTACATTAAGTAGAGGTACTCAAGTAATGCCTACTATTCAGTCAGTACCAGGCGTAGTACAAATTGCACAAGGAGCAGATATTACTATTACACCATCAACACTAAATTATCAAGGCAATACAGCTGGTTCAACCTCGGAAACTGCAGGATATCAATTTACAATTTCAGATGTTAGAGTATTAAAATCATTCACAGCAACAGGAAATGATACAGCAGCTGCTCAAGCATTAGCTACTCAAAATGCAAATGCAGTAATTACTAATGGTACTGCAACTTCACAAACTGTTCTAGGAACAAATTGTACATTAGTTGGAACTGGTAATAACGTTTTATTTTCTGGTGGTGGAACTTTATTGTATGCTACATTAACAGTAATAGGATTAGATAGTGGAGCAAGAGTACAAGTACCAGTAGAAATAAGAAGAACAACAACAACATAAAAATTAAAATATGGCGGGAGCATATCAAACATTAAACACAGACGACCTAGTAGTAAGTAATGATTCTATTACTTCTGCTATGTGGAGTGGTGGAAACCCTACTTTAGAAATATTCTATACTAGTTCTAATCAAATAGCTAGTAGTGCAGGTCAATATTATGTAACTGTTTACCAAACAGCTTCAAATGAAACAACTGCAGAAGTTCAGTTTGATGTAGCTTATGCTGATCAAGTAGGTAGCGGTAGTGAATTTTTAAACGCATTAGTAACAGGATCTACTCCTACAAGAACTAATTATGGACAATATAGAAATTTAATATTAGGGGATGAAAATGCATCTTTTATATTTGGTAATCAATCGGCATCTTATTTTTATGTGATTAATTTAGAAAGAGCAAGGTATAAACAAGAAATTTTACCTGGAACCTGGACTTTAAATTTATCGGGTTCTACATTTAATGTTAAATTAACTGACGATAGTAAAGTTGCATCAACAGTACAATTTTCAGATGCTGGTAGATATTATAATATTATATCAGGATCTGCTGGGTCAGTTGCAAATGCATCAACTGCAAATGATGCTAATGGTTGGACAATTAATTCTGGATCTTATGGTTGGGTACTCCCAGATATAAATGTGTTATTACTTAATGGACCAGCTTTAGATGGCGCAGGTGCTGATGGTGGTATTGTATTAGCTACAAGTCAATCTTTTAATTCATTAGGAGAAAATCCACAATCATTAATTAATGCTTTAAATAGAGGAGGATTAGCAACAAATGCAGGATTTACTATAAATAATAAAGAAGATGTATCTTCTGATTTTGTATTCTGTAGAGCAAAAAATAGTGAATTTAATTATTCAACAAATCCATCATTTATATCTTCATCAACCGGAGCTATATTATTTGATTCATTTATAGATAATCCAACTACGTTTATAACAACTGTTGGTTTATATAATGAAGCACAAGAGTTATTAGCAGTAGCTAAATTATCAAGACCATTAGAAAAAGATTTTACTAAAGAACTACTTGTAAGAGTTAAATTAGATTTCTAAGATGGATGGCAGCGTTCAAACAATTTAATACTAATGAGGTTGTAATAACCCCTTTCCATGCCAATAAAGGATTTAGATTTGCTGGCGATGCAGTTACTGCATCAGATGTTGGAATTGAATATTATCAAAGTTTTGATACAGAATATGTATCTGGATCTCGACCAACAGGGTTTACTACTAGATTAGATCAAGTATTAGTATTTAATAATATTAAACAATTATATTATTCAAATTATTTAACTCGTTCAACAGGTGATCCTGTAACAACTCAAAGTTTAATATTAGGAGCAAATGGAGATGAAGATAGTAACCAATTTGTAGGACCAATAACAGGACCTAGATATGATAATTATTTACAGACTTCACAAACACAATCTAGATTTTTTGCTCAATATTCTCAATCTAATAAAACCGGACCATCAGTAATATCAATTCCTTCTAAATTATATGGAGAAATGATTCCTCCATCTACATTTGAATTTGAATATACTTCTTCTCAAAATCAAACAAGAAGTTTTGTAGTTGATGATGGTGAGGGTAATTTAATGGCAACTTATAATAGTGGTGAAGCAAGACCGGGGGTTTCAGACCCAACCTTACAAGAAAAAGTAGGTGATATATTTTACTCTCAGGGGATAGCAATATTTACTCAAAAAGGTAGTGGATCACTTAGTTTTTTAGGTAAAGATGTACAAGGTGCTGCAAATCCAAATGCCTTAACATCTCAATCAATCGCTTTTTCTTCATCAATTACTATAAAAGAAAACCAATATAAATGTGTTGTTAGAGATAATGAATATTCTTACACATTAAATCCTTCAGCATTAAGACCTATAGGAGAATTAAGTAAAGCATCAAATCAACTATCAGGTTCTATTAATCTTTCAACTTATAATGATGGAGGAAATCCGGGCACATATGAAATAGAATTTGAAAACAATACAGGTGTAGGAGCAGGTGTTGGACAAGGTGGGGTTGCAACTGTAATAGTAGCCTCAGATGGTACAGTTTCAGATATAACAGTATCTAATTCTGGTAGAGGATATGTAGTAGAAGAAGGAATATTTCTAAATATGAATGTAACTAGTGGTACTGGTCTTCTTTTTTTCTCACTAACAGTAGATGATATTACTAATATAGCATCACCAACAGGATTAGTACAAGCTAATGAAACTTATTATGATTTTGCTACAGGATCATATTTTAGCCCTTATGTAACAACTATAGGATTATATAATGAGGCATATCAATTAGTAGCAGTAGGTAAATTGTCACAAGCTTTACCTATTTCTTTAAATACAGACACTACGTTTGTAGTAAACTTCGATACATGGTAAATTGGACATACCAAAATCAGGAAGTAACAGATATATCTGATTTTCCTGACGATACTTATGGGTTTGTATATTCTATAACCCACTTACCAACAAGAAAAAAATACATAGGAAAAAAAATTTTATATTTTACAAGAAAAGTAAAATTAACAAAAAAGGATCTTTTGCAATATGAAGGTGTAGTAGGTAGAAGACCTTCGTATAAATTAGCAATTAAAGAATCAGATTGGAAAACATATTGGGGGTCAAATAAAGAATTAAATGAAATGTTAAAAACAGAACCACCCGAAAATTGGGATAGGGATATTATAATAGCTTGTCCTTCTAAAAAACTTTTAACATATTACGAAACTAAATATTTATTTGTTTATCAAGCATTAGAAAATCCTGATGATTTTTGGAACGATAATATTTTAGGAAAATTTTACACTAAAGATTTCGATTAATATAGCTTTGATTAGTTAAATTGGTTATGTATATTACTGCTCATGGTAAATGAACTTTTAGTAAATTTGGTAAATTCTGTTTTAGGAACAGGAAAAAGAACTGCAAGAGGCAATCAAGCTTATACTTGTCCTTTTTGTAATCATCATAAACCTAAATTAGAGGTTAATTTTTCAGAAAACAAAAAAGGATATAATCCTTGGCATTGTTGGGTGTGTGGTAAAAAAGGAACAAGAATATCAACATTATTTAAAAAATTAAAGGCATCTCAAGATAAATTTACTGAATTATATAAATTAGTAAATGATGAAAATGAATATAAGTCATCAACAATAGTAAAGTCTTTAACACTACCCGAAGAATTCCAAACAGTAACTAATAATAGTAAAGACATAACTGGTAAACGAGCATGGAATTATTTAAAAAATAGGGGAGTTACTAAAGAGGATATTATTAAATATAATTTAGGCTATTGTGAGTATGGTAACTATAGCAATATGATTATTATTCCTTCTTATGATGAAAATGGTAAATTAAATTATTTTACTGGTAGATCATTTGAAAAGGATCCATATAGAAAATATAAAAACCCAGAAACATCAAGAAACATTATTCCATTTGAATTATTTATTAATTGGGATTTACCCTTAGTATTATGTGAGGGTCCTTTTGATGCTATTGCAATAAAAAGAAACGCAATACCCCTATTAGGAAGTAATATTCAATCTAATTTAATGAAAAAAATAGTTACTTCAACAGTAAAAAAAATATATATAGCATTAGATACAGATGCTATGAAAAAAGCACTTAATTTTGCTGAAGAATTTATAAATCAAGGTAAAGAAGTTTACATGGTAGAACTTCAAGGGAAAGACCCTGGTGAAATGGGATTTACTAATTTTACTAAACTTATTCAAACTACCACTCCATTAACACAATATAATCTAATGGAGAAGAAATTACAACTTATATGAGTAAAAGAATTATAAAAAGATCCTATAATAGGGTTTTAGAAATTAGCGCTGATGCTAAACAAATTACCCTACCAGATTCTCGTTATTATAGAAGAAATGGAAAATATTATCCATCTATAACTTATGTATTAAGTTATTATCCTAAAGGTAAATATTTTGAGGATTGGTTAAAAAAAGTAGGTCATGCCGCTGATTGGATTAAAAGAAAAGCAGGAGAAGAAGGAACTAAGGTCCATGAAATGATTGAAGATTATCTTAATGGTAAAGAATTAAATTTTTTACAAAATGGGGTTCCAATATATAATCCCGATGTATGGCAAATGTTTTTAAAATTTGTTGATTTTTGGGAAACTTATAACCCAACATTAATAGAAACAGAAGTACATATATTTTCTGATAAATTAAAAGTAGCCGGTACTTGTGATATGGTGTGTGAAATTGATGGGGAATTATGGATAATTGACTTTAAAACCTCTAATCATTTACAAACAACTTATGATTTGCAAACTGCTGTTTATGGTAAATGTTACGAAGAATGTTTTGGTAAAACCCCAGATAGATATGGTGTATTATGGTTAAAATCATCAAAAAGAGGACCTAAAGAAGGCTCAATACAAGGTAAAGGATGGGAAATGTATGAATCAAAACGTACACAAGAAGAAAATTTAGATATATTTTTAACTGTAAAAAAATTATTTAATTTAGAAAATCCAAGACATTCCCCAACCTTTACTGAATTTAAAACTACAGCTAAAAGAAAATTGTAATATTTATAATAAAATTATATTATGATTTCTCTTACTAATTTATTAAAAGAAGCAATTAAATCACCGAAAGCTATAATATTAGCAGGAGCTCCGGGAGCAGGTAAAGGATATATATTAAGAGGTTTAGACTTATCAGGTTTAACTACCTATAATCTAGATTTAGATTTTGTTCCTTTATTAAAAAAAGCAGGAGTTAGTTTAGATTTAAAAAATGCAACTCCCCAAGAAAGAAGTGATGCAGCTAAATTAATGAGGCAGGCAGCTTCAAAATTAAAAGATGAGGATCTTCCAAAAGCTATAGCTAATAGAGAATCATTTATATTAGATGGAACAGCAGCATCAAGCAAAGCTACTTTAAAACTAAAAGATGAATTAGAAAATGCTGGGTATGAAGTATTTATGCTTTATGTTTATACGGATTTAGAACGTTCATTAAAACAAAACCAAGATAGATTTGATAAATCCGGAGGTGAAGATAGAAGTTTAGCACCTGGAATCGTAATGCGTACATGGAATGATGTCACCCAAAATTATGATGTATATAAAAATGCATTTGGTAATAATTTTGTATCAGTTTCAAATCTTTTAAAAGATGAAAAATTAGATAATTTAGAAGATATAGTTGATAAATACTTAAAACCATTTAAACCACAAAATACAAAACCAAAGGATGCTAAAGCACAAGCAAGATCAGATAAAAGAAAAGCAGAAATTAATGCTCAAATTAAAGCATTATTAGCAGATGATGGTGTAAAAAATGTTATTGATAACTCAGTATCAGCTGAAGAAGCTCAATCAAAATTAAAATCATTTATTAATGGGTAAAGTTTTAGCAGCATATGGGGGAGGTTTTAAACCACCTACAGGGGGTCATTTTGAAATTGTAAAACGTGCTTTACAAGATTTCCCAGAAATAGATGAATTTACAATATTTGTTGGGGGAAAAGTACGTGATGGTATAGAACAAGAAGAAGCTGTATTAGTATGGGATATTTATAAAAATTATTTAGCTAATAAAGTTAAAATAGAACCTGTAAAGTCACCAATTGGAGAAATTTTACGTTTAGCAAAAAATAATCCACAAGATTTAATTTATTTTGTTATTGGTTATAGAGAAGGTAGACAAGATGATTTAGATGATGTAGCTGCAAGAACTGGAGATTTAGAAAAAAAGTATCCTAATATAGTAGTTAAAGTTATACCTACTTATGATCCTAATATGAGTGGAACTAATGCAAGAGCAGCATTAGCAAAATCAGAAGAAGAATTTATTAAATTTTTACCACCTGAAGTAAAAGAAAAATCTGAGATATTTTCAATTTTAAGACCACCGGTTGAGGAAACATCAATCCCACTTAATGAAAATGCTACATATACTAGTTATATTGATTTACAAAATAACCTAATTGAACTTACTAAACATATGATTAAAATGGGGTTAAATATAACTCCACTACCATCAGTTGAATTTATTGATGGTGATAGTGAAAATGCAAGTAAATTTTTAGGTAGAACTGCATATTATGATCCTAATACTAACACGATAGTATTGTATACTGAAGGTAGACATCCTAAAGATATTGCAAGATCATTTGCACATGAAATGATTCATCATATTCAAAATTTAGAAGGTAGAATAGGAAATATTCAAACTACAAATACTAATGAAGATGAAGACTTAGATGCTATTGAAAGAGAAGCATATCAAGAAGGAAATATGATTTTTAGAAATTGGACTGATTCTTTAGATGGTGATATTACAACTAGTGTAGAAGAGGGTGGCTCATTAATACCAATTAAAATTAAAAAACCAAAACCAGATCCATTTGGATTAAATGCATATGCTAGAGAATTAGCTACCGGTTTAGAAGAAGCTATTTTAAATGAAGGTAAATATGATTCTTTAGTAACTAAATTAGCAGGATTTACTTTAAATGCCTGGAAAGGTGATTTTGAGGATGGTGAAAGTAAAGGATATTTTGAATTAGAAGTAGGACCTGGTAGAGAATTTGATTACCCCCATTTATTTTTTGATTACAAAGCAAAAGTTAGTTTTGTTGATGATTTTAAAAGTACAGGATTAGCTCGTCCTATGAAAGAAATGCCTGAGGTAGAATTAAACTATAGAATTCCTTTAGATGAATTACCTAGAATGTGGCAACAAATTTCTATGGATATAAGAAATACTATTAGACATGAAATTGAGCATTTAATGCAATCAGGACCTAATGTAAAAAAAGGTAAAGAAATGGAACCTGATAGAGCAGAAAGAGATGAAATTAATAAAATTTCAAAAAAACCATGGTGGAAAATTTGGAGAAAAACATTAGGCACTCCTGATTATTATAAATTAGAAAAAGAAATAGATGCTAATTTAGAAGGTTTATACTTACAAGCCAAAAAATCTAGAAAACCTTTAGAACAAGTAATTGACAATTATTTAAAATTTACATTAAATCTAAAACCAGAAGATAGAGCTGATATAAAAGCTTTATGGAAAAAAAGAGCTCCCAAATTAAACATTCCTTTAGAAGAAGGTAGAAAAAAGAAAAAAGATCCTAAAAAAGGTACAGGTAAAAAACCTGAAGGATCAAAACGTAGATTATACACAGATGAAGATCCTAAGGATACAGTAGGGGTAAAATTTTCTACCCGACAGGATATTGTTAATACATTAAATAAAAAATCGTTTAAAGCAAAATCTCATGCTCGTCAATCTCAAGTTATTAATTTAATTCACCAAAGAGTAAGAGCTGCTTTAGCTAGAACTAAAGATCCTAAGAAAAAAGCAAAATTAAATGCTGGGTTTAAGTATATTAAAAAACGTAAGGAAGCATCAAAGGCAAAAACACAACGTTTGAAAAAACAAAAAAATGAAAATATAGCACCTAACCATGATGGTAAAGCAGCTCCATTTGGATCAGGATATGAAGAATTAAATGAACAACAATCATATAAAATATTTTCAGATATGGATGGTGTTTTAACTGATTTTGATACTAGATTTAAAAACTATTCAGATGGTATTGCTCCATCAGATTATGAAAAGCAATATGGAAAAGAAAAATTTTGGGAACTAGCAGATGGTCCCGGTGTAGCTTTTTGGGTAGGAATGCCATGGATGGAAGATGGGAAAAAATATTGGAATTATATTAAAGATTATGATGTAGAATTATTATCATCTCCTTCAAGATCTCAAACTTCAAGATTAGGTAAAAGATTATGGGTAAGAAATAATATACCTGGTGTTAAATTAACTTTAGCACAAGCTAGAAATAAACAAAATTATGCTGAACCTAATCACATATTAATTGATGATAGAGAATCTAATATAGACCAATGGAAAGCCCAAGGTGGTATTGGAATATTACATACGTCAGCAGATGATACAATAAATCAATTAAAAAAACTAGGACTATGAGTCACCATTTAAACACTATAGCAGGAGGATATAAGGGAGGATCTCCTAAAGTAAGAAGTGAAAATACTAAACCCCCATTTGTAGATAATGATATTAAAAAAATAGATAAAGAAAAGTTAGTAGAACAATTAAAAACATGGCATGCTGACCAAAATTTATCTACAGATGATATTAGTTATATAATTAATCAGTTACAAACAATAATATAATGTCAGATAGTTTATTAAAAAAACAATTTAAAGAAAAAGACGTTCAACGTCTTCGTAATTTAGTACAAGGAAAATATGGAGAAAAAAATGGTACTAATGTAGGTTATAATAAAAAACAGGAATTTTATAAAGAGGGTGATGTATGGCAAGCAGATGGTAGAACATGGACTATAAAACAAGGAATTAAACAAAATATTACAAAATTAGATAAAGCAAGAAAGGCACATATAATGCCATTATGTTGTCCTAATTGTGGTGGGGTGATGAATCATAAACATGATAAAAAATTTTATGATTTACATGGTCAGTGTTATAATTGTGTAATAGAACTTGAAAATAAAATTAAAATAGCAGGTGATGATTTGTGGGAAAAATATACAAATAGAATTATGAATGCTGACATTGATGGTTTTATAAAAGATTATACAAATTATGTATATGATCAAATGTCTATATCAAATAATTCTTATGTTACTGAGGCAGGTGACGTAGAAAAGTGGGATGGTAACATAGATCGAACTAAAGCCCTTAAAGCCCTAGATGAGTCTATTAAAAATCTTGAAAAATTAAAAAAATAGCGTATATTTATAAATAAAATCTAATGGGAGACTTTAATACAAAAAAATGGTTTAAAAGCCAATATATCAAAGAACATATAATTCAAGAAGGAGTTACAATAAATCTTAATGATTTAAATTTTGATATGGTTACTGATACTTTTAAAAATAAATATAAAAATATTCATTTTACAAGAATGCAACCTGACGGAAAAGAAGGACCATCATATAAAGATGCTGTACATTTTCCTAATCCTGATGATTCTTTAACATTAATAGGTGACATGAAAGCCTTTGAAAATTGGAAAGAAGGTACTCTCCAAAGATATGGAAAAGTTGATATTGAATTATTCCCAGAAGAAGACACTTGGTTTGATAAAGTTAAAATCAAGGATGAAAAATTTCAAAAAGATAAGGACGATTATGGTAAAGCAAAAGGTAATTGGATAGAAAAAGAAAGAGCAGCAGGTAGATTTACTGGATTAGATTAATATTATGGAAGACTTAAAACAAATACAAGAATTTTTTTCTAAGGATTTAGAAGAAGCAATGTCCAAATCAGCAATTATGCGTCAAATTAAAGATGCAGAAGAAATTTTAGATAGTGGTGAAGCTAATGGTGAACCTTTAACTAGTGAAACAGAAATGTTAGTGCAAAATGAACTTAAAAGATTACGTTCCCTGTTAAAATCAGTTAATGAGATGGATATTAATGATCCAATACTCGTAAAAATGAGAGCCGCTAAAATGAAAGCGAACCAACCTAAAAAATCCATTAACCCTAATTATAAAGCAGTTAAAAATGCTTCTAAAATAGCATTTCTTAAAAAAGAAAGAGCTCAATTGATGAGAGACATGGAGCAAGAAGCTGAACCAGAAGGAGGACCTATTGCTGATGAATATGGTGATAAATTAAATAAAATTGATGCTGCTATAGCTAAGCTATCAGGTAGAAAAGAAATGACTTATGATCAAGCAATAGCTGAAGTATCAGTACCATCATCCTTAATTACTAAATTTGCAGCAGAAGTAAAAGATGTGTCTTCATTTGCTAGTCTTTTATTGAATTTATATGATGCTATACAAGATAAAGAACAAAAGGATTTTACTAAAAATCAAAAATTTGGTAGAGCAATTGCCTTTTTAAAAGATTTAGCAGATGATAAACCAGAAGTAAATGAACAAGAAGATAAAGATGATAATAGAGTACCAGGTGCTGCTTTAATTTTACCTAGGGGTAAGGAAATTATTTTACAAGCTGAAGAAAAAGATTATAAAAGAGGATTATTAGTAGAATTATTAAATAGTGGAGGTTATCAAGTAAAGTATTGGTATGGAGATGATGTAAAAGTTTATCCCGTTGAAGTAGAAGTTGATGGGGTATCTATTAAAAAAGATGCTAAAGTAATTGACATATTATTTCACCCAGAACTAAAAGAAGAACTTACAAAAAAAGATAAAAAAGATCTTAAACAAGTATCTAAACAACTAAAAAAATCAGTTAAAGCACATAATAAACAAGCTAAAACAATTGATAAAGCACTTAAGGAAGGAGATACTTATGAAAAGATGGCTGCTAAGGGAAAAAAGGCAGGAAATTTAAAACAAGGTACTGTTAGAAAAAGATTAAATATACCTAAGGGAGAAAAAATTCCTATTTCTTTAATTAAAAAAGAAATTTCACGTATAAAAAAAATGGATAATCCAAGTGAAAAAAATAAAAAATATTTAAAGGGACTTAATTTAGCTAAGACTTTAAAAACTACAACTAATGTTAATGAAACTATGAAAAAATCAGATATCGCTAAAGAAATAGCAGAAACCATACAATTAGGATTACAATTAAATGAAAAAGAATTATGTGCTAAAGGTAAAGCATATATTAAAAAACGTAAGGCAGCAGGCGAAAAATCATCTGCTTATCTATCAGGTAGAGCAGTTAGAGTTTGTAAAGGAACAATGAAAGGATGATTACCGAAGAAAGAGTACATGAAATAGTAAGAGAATCACTTCGTGATTGGTTTAAAAAAGAAAACTGGGTAAGAATAAATACATCTGGTAATATAACTGGTCCCTGTGGTACAATGAAGAAAGGTAAAGCAACTACTAGATGTTTACCTAAGAAAAAAGCACAATCCTTAACAAAAGCAGAAAGAAAAGCTACAGTAGCTAAAAAAGTTCGTGGCAGTAAAAAAGGTAAACAATTTGTGGGTAATACAAAATCCGCGAAATACCGAAAAGGAACGTATAAGAAAAAATCTTAGTATATTTATAAATAAACCCAACTAAAATAAATTTGAAATGAAAAAATCAGAATTAAAAGAAATCATTAAATCGGCTTATCTTGCTGAGTATGATGAAATTAAAGAACAGGAAGACGTTGATGTTGAAGATGATGTTAATTTAGATGTTAAAGACGAAGAAAATGTAGACGTTGACGTTAAAAAAGACGTTAAAGTTGATGATGATGAAACAGAATCTGACATTAGAGTTAAAACATCCGTCCCTGGTGAAGATACAGACGTAGAAGCTGTACAAGGTCTTTTAACTAAAGCTCAAGCAGAAGCTGAAAGATTAGGTGATGAAAAACTAATGGCTCAAATTGGTAACACTATTACTTACTTTACTAGAAAACATGTAGTAAAAGTAGATGAAGATTTAGAAAGTGGCCAATACAGTGATCCTTTAGATGTATCAGCTGATGTTACTAGAGGTACTGGAGACACAGCAGCAATGTTAGATGCTGAAAGTGCTTTACAATTAGAAGAAGTTAAAAGATTCCAAAAAATAGCAGGAATCATAAAATAAAAATTAAAAATGGAAACTCAAGAATTATTTGAGCGACTAGAAGTTTTATATGAAACTTTTAGAATCGAACATAGCGGCAAATCAAAAGCAGCTCATGGTCGTGCTAGAAAAGCTCTAAGCGAAATTAAAAAATTAATCCCAGATTACAGAAAAGCATCTGTAGCTGCTGATAAAAAATAACATATGGCACTAAACGAACGTAAACTTTCAAAATCTGAACTTGATAAGAGAGAAGATATTGTCTTAAAAATGAAAAAAAATAAGAGAGATCTTGTTAAAAAGTATGGTAAAGACGCTGAAGCTGTAATGTACGGTCGTGCCACAAATATGGCTAAAAAGGCAACTAAGGAAACAAGGGATCCTAAAATAACTGAATTAATAAAGGATGCTTTAAAAAATCCTAAAAAAGCTGATTTAAATAAAGATGGCAAACTATCTGATTATGAAAAAACTAGAGGTGCAGCTGTTGAAAAAGCAATAGATAAAGACAAAGTAAAAGAAGATTTAGATTTAGGTCATGTAGATAATGAACCTCATATGATAAAGGGTGATTTATACCGAATTGGGAAAGCTTCAATGGATTTATATAAAATGGTTGATCAATTCGATGGTATGGGAGAGGTAGATTTTCCATCATGGTGGCAAAGTAAAATATTCAAAGCTAAGGAAGCATTAGTTGGGGCTAAACAATACTTAGAATTTGAACTTAATGAACCAAGAATTGATGCTGTAGTTGACGTAGCTACAGACGTAGTAGACGAAACGGTAGAAGATTATATAACCTCCGTTGATGATATGAGTGAAAACACTATAACGGAAGATATGAACTTTGATAAATGGAGACGTGCCTTTAATGGAAAAGCATTTGCTAGTAAAGTAATATTAGCAGAAGATGGAATGGGTAATAAAAAAAGATATATTATTTATTTTAGATATAATGAAACACCAAGAGCAGATGTAGTCAGTTTAAAAGAAAGACATATAGGTGGACATGAAGGTAGTGGAATGCCGTTTGCTATGTCTAATATGCAAAACAAACCAGAATTCTTATTCACATCAGATGATAAATTTGAATTTGGATCTGATGATTATTTTGAAAGATTTTTAGATGAAGGCTCTAAAGGATTAGAAGATTTATTAAGTAATTTCTTAGGTGGACAAAATGTTGATAATGCAATTAGAAAATGGTTTGACACAGGTGTGCAAAGAATAGTAAAAATTGGACCAGCAGAATATTTTTCTTCAGCAGCAGTAAATGAAAATTTAAACGAAGATAAAGAAGAAGAATTTGATTATAAAGCCCCTAAAGACACAGATAAGGATGATATTAAAATAGATCCTGACACTTCATTTAAAGTAAATTTAAAACATTTAATTCAAAAACATATAATGAAAGAAGGTTTACCTAAAGGATTTTTTGATAAAAAAATGAAAGCAAAAGATGAAGTAGATGAGGATTTAATGAGAAAAGGTGGTAAAATATCTAACGCCTTAGATGCATTAGAAAAAGCAGCAAAAGAAGCTAAAATATCAGGTGATAAAGCAAGAGAATTATTTCTTAAATTCAAACAAGAAATGGCAGTTAGTGAAGAAGCTAGTGGTTTAGATCGATTTTCAGCTGCAGCTATAGCAGCTAGACCAATCCCTAGAGCTAAATTTAAAATAGGTGATAAAGTAATATTTAAAGGTAGTGAGGGTGGTAAAGTTTTAACAGTTACTGATATGAGAAAGATGTTTGCATCTGACTTAACAGCTTACATGGTTAAATTTCCAGATGGTAAAGAAGCAGAGTACGATGAAACTCAGTTAGAATTATTTACTATGAATGAAGATTATGATTCATTTGTTTCAAAATTAAAAAAACAAGGTCAATCTGCTAAAGCAGCAAAAGCAATTGCGGGTGCAGTAGCATCATACAAAGCAAAAGGTGGGGGTAAAGGCCCAACAGCAAAACAGAAAAAAAGAGCTAAGTAATTATGACAGCGGCAGAACTAAGGGAAAAGATAAGATTGCTTGTCCCAACTCTCGTTGGAAATAGGAAACAAGCTGAGGCAGCTGCTGTTGAATATGATGAACTTACTAAATTCCCTATATTAAAAAAAGTAATAATTGATTTATTGACTCATGAATTTGATAGTTTTATATCGTCAATAGATTGGGTAGCACCTAAACCAACAACCTTTAGAATTAATTTAAAAAATGATTTTAATTTTTATTTAATTTATACTAAAACAAGTTGGATTGCACAAGTTGAAGGTAAAAAATATTATTTATTAAATTTACCCGAAGAAGAAAGAGCTATTGAAGCTATAGCTCGTATATTAAGATATGGTCCTCCTGTAACAGATGCAGAAGAGTCAGATAGTGAATCATCTTCTGACACTAATGTTGGAGGTGGTGGTGGAGAAATTGATGTTGATGTTGAGGACGACGTAGATGTAGAAATATAATGGATAATATAACTAAATATTTAAATAGAATTGCTTATAAATTTCCAAAGGGCTATCCAGATATGAATAGTGCTGAGGATAAAGCTTTGTTATTTGAAATGTTCAGAAACTTATTTGAACAAGAAGAAGAAGAATCTACTTTAAGCAAAGAAGATATCATTAATATCATTAAATCTAATGAGTATACAGATACACAATTAGCTAGATTGGATCAATTAGTAACATCAGTATCATATTCAGATGAAATTGATGCCGTAGCAAATACTAAAAATTTAACCTCTAAGGAAGAAGCATTTTTAGCTAAACAATTAGATAATTTTAAACAGTATAAAGTTTACACTAAATATATAGAAAATCCTATATCATACTCCGATTTTCCAGAAGAAGGTAATGCTATTAGTATTTTAAAAAATAAGGGATTTGATGAAGAATTTTTAAAAGTAATGTTAGGCGTTGATTTTCAAGCTGGAGGTAAAGGAGTAGGTCCTGGAGAATTTTACTTTGTAGTCTTAACTAAAGATGCCAGAAAAGCCTCTAAAGGAGATTTAATGACAGATGAAGGTGAAGTTGAAGTAAAGGCAGGTATGGCTATGTTATCACCTTTTGGTAGAACAGATAGTTGGAAACCATCAATTGAATTTGTTAAAAATTGGTTAAATGAAAATGCTCCTGATAAAGCTGAAGATGCATTTGCGGCTTTCAATGCTTTAAGTGGTAGAAAAGGATTTAATGGATTATTTAGAAAAATACCTTCAGTATTAAGTGTTTTAGACTCAGAAGAAATAGATGATTTTCAAACAGATTTTTCAAATCACATTGAGGATAGATACTCACAACACATAGACATAGATGTAAATAAATATTTTAGTGGTGATAATTTAGATTCTCAAGGTTTAGAAAATGAAATAGCTCAAAAGTTAGCTCAAGTATATGTAGAAAATGAAGGAGTAGAGCAATTTTTATTTTTAAATAAAAAAACAGGAAGGTATGTTAAATACCCTACATCAGAATTAATAAATACAATAGGAAAAGACATTGTAGTTACTTCAATGCAAGATATGACTACAAGATTATCCCTTAAAAAACCAGTAAGCTAATGTGTGATTGTGGATGTAATACATGTGAAACTAAAAGTACTGCGTTAGTACTTAATGAAAACAAAGCCCCGGCGACTATATTGTCCGAGGGTTTAAAGCATCATATAGACAATGATAAACCGTTAACTGAGCATTTATATCGCGCAGGTTCACGTGCTTATTTCGATTTATTTGCAGAAGCAAGATCTTTATATAGTAGAGGAATTTTAGAATTTACTCATGAAGATGATGTAGCGTTATTAACAGAAAC
>CAACVD010000084.1_pt1 | contig 36700 bp, 47 predicted proteins | sample 2381771 | NCBI WGS metagenome assembly CAACVD01 (sample SAMEA5211965, study PRJEB30684) | marine metagenome | biome: Marine; feature: Epipelagic; material: Water | collected 2015-10-15 | depth 15 m
CTTAAGTACCACAGGTGTATTATACACTATTTTTTTCTTGACAGTCAAGTGCTATATAAAATAAATTAAAAAAGATGGAGGATAAGAAAGAACTAATACAAGTCATAAAGGAATCCGTGCAAGAGGTTGCACAGGAGAAAGAGGCTAGTAAGGTAAACAGTCTAAGCCGGATAAACCCGGACAAGGTAGCTAAGATGTTGTACTTATATTCCACGGGTTGTAGTCAAACAAAGTTAGTCCGGAAGTATGGATACGATCGGGGTACAATTATAAATGTACTAGCTGACTATATGGATCACATAGGTAAGTTCCGGGAACTGTCAGGTAAGATAGCATCCAAAGCTTATCTTAATATATCTTCTTTAGAAGAAGATTTGATAGACAAGGTTCGGGATCGTTTGGAGAACGACCCGGATATGGAGGTATCATTCCGGGATCTTAAAGAACTTTCTATAGCAAAAGCTAACTCAGCCCGGGAAGCATTAACTGCTAGGGGTGAAGCTACAAGTATTACCGAGGAAAGAAAGGTATACACCCAAGATGACTACGAGGAAACTGCACGACTAGTCCGGGATCGATTAAATCAAATGAAGCAGGCAGAGGTAATAGATATCGATGGCAATAACTGAGGATCACGATGACTTGTTTGACAAGATCCGAGGAAACCTCGGGGAACATTTTAGTAACTATATGTTTATAGTTATGGATGATGATGGTGATTTATTCTATGACTACAGTAATGTCCGTGTAGGTAAGATGCTTATAAGAGAAACAGCAGAGGATATGGGTAAGGAAGCATTTGAATTAGAGTGGGGCATAGAAGATGAAGTGGGGGACGAAGAGTAATGGAATTAAAATTTACACCTCACCCATTGTTGGCACCACCAACTGACGAAGATATACTTACAATGCTACAGTACGATCCGAATTTGTTAAAGGATCTACATATAGCACACGAGGGTAGAATCAAATCAGCAGTAGAGGATCCACTCAAATATGGATTTGACCTAGAGGGATGGAGACGGATCCAATCCGGGCTATCTCAGCATAATGAATGTCTAACACTTGGTGGTAACAGATCAGGCAAAACTACAGGATGTGCAAAGATGGTTATGAAAGCAGTAACTGAAAACGAAGATGGTCATATCGTATGCTTCTCTCAGAATGCAGATACCTCTGTTAAGGTACAGCAATCGGCTGTATGGGAAATGATGCCCAAAGAATTTCGTAAGAAAACAAAGAGTATAGAGGGGTATATAAATTATTCTATGCAAAATGGATTTACCGGTAGTAGTTTTATATTCCCGGATACACGAACCCGAGTTGACTTTAAAACATATACTCAGTACAGCAATAATCAAACCATCTTAGAGGGATTTGAGTTCGGATTTCCTAAACCCACTGGTTTGAATATCGGAGCTTGGCTTGACGAATATCTAGGTGATGCATCATTAGTTAATACATTACGATTCCGTTTAGCCACACGGGATTCAAAGCTACTGATTGGCTTTACACCTATCGATGGATTTACACCATTTATATCTGAGTATTTAAAAAATGCTGAAACAATTAAACAGAAGCCGGCATCTCTGCTTAATGACAAACCTGTACCTATAGAACAGTATAGCCCGGATAGAGATGCTTCTATAGTTTACTTGCATTCTGATGAGAACCCGTTCGGTGGCTATGATCGTATAGCTAAAGATCTTAAGGGTCGCACCGAAGAAGAGATACTTGTTCGTGCTTATGGTGTACCGGTTAAGTCAATGACATCATTGCTTCCATTATTTTCTACTGAGGTAAATGTTTTGGGAGATGTACCAAACAAACACGGATTCAAATCACCTGAGCTAGATAGCAAAGACTTTACCTTTTATCAGGTAGTGGATCCGGCAGGAGCTAGAAACTATACAGCAATATGGGCAGGTGTTCATAGCAATGGTGATGTACATATATTAAAAGAGTTTCCTGACAGAGCTACATATGGTGAGTGGGCTATCTTTGGTGACCCGAAATGGAGAAGAGGTCCTGCTTCTAAGAAGATTGGATACGATGTTCAGGCTTATTGTGACTTATTTAAAGATATAGAAGAAGAATTAGGTATAGAAGTTTTTGAAAGAATAGGTGACTCAAGGTTCTTTTCTAAAGAAAATGAACACAACGATGACCTATATACTAGCTTCTATGATCACGGTTATGTATTTATACCATCAGATGGTAGGCAAGAAGACTTAGGTATTAGTGCATTGGACGAATGGTTTAGTTATAATCCTAATTATCCTATCGATGAAGCAAACAAACCTACTTGTTATATACACGAAAGTTGTGAAAATTTAATAGATAGTTTAATTAACTACAATAGTAATGGTAAAGCAGACGAACCATTAAAAGATTTTTTCGATTGCATTCGATATTTACGAATGGCTAACGGAGGAGACGGTCCTGACCACATTGGTGCTAGGGACTTTAATGCAACAATGAAATCAAAAGGAGGATACTAATGGCTAAAATAAAAGCAACAGAACTAGCAAAATTATTAAAAATGGAATTTCTAACAGTTATGACTTTAGTAGATGAATACTGTGAGGAAGACCAAGTAACGGGAAAAGGTAAGAACACTTGGCTTAACGAAGAGGCTAAAGAAAAAATTATAGGGGTAGCACAGATACCTGAAATAATACCTGAGTACTATATGGGCAGAGTAACACACGAAGCAGAGAACCCTAACTATGTTTATACATTTATTAAGGAACTTAAGAAGAGAGTACCAACTGTAATACAAAGAAGATTCAGAGGTAGACTCTTAGGTAAAAATATTAAAGTAGAAGAAATAAAAGACACAAATGGCAGTACCTTCAGATACATCCCACAAAGATTTAACACTTGATCCTGAGTTCATAGAAGAACAGGTAGATAGATTGTTGGCTTGGGAAATGCTCAAAAGGTATTTCAACAACCAAGAATGCCTAGAAATGAAACCACTAGAATTGTGTGATAAAATTGGTGTCAATAAAGGCTACATACATAAGCTGATCCGGAATATAAGACTTAGACTAAATGGAGAATACTGAATTTTTTGAGTCACTAACCTATGTTGGTGATGAACCCAATGTCAATGCATTGAGAAATGCATATGATCAAACTGTAATAGAACTCAATTCATACTTTGATGTATGTCGAGAGTCATACGATGATCGTAGAAACTTTTGGGCAGGTAAGACTACTGACTTAAGAAAACACGGATCCGATGCTTTTCCTTGGGAGGGAGCTTCGGATATGGAAGCCCATACAATTGACGAACGAATTACACGATTAGTTAGTTTGTTTATGTCATCGTTGAACCGAGCTAACATTCGTGCCTATCCTGTAGAGACGGGTGATTTATCTAGAGCTACAGTTATATCTAACTTTCTTAAATGGATGACAACTAGTGGTTACATCTCTCGTTTTAAAGAAGAGATGGAGCTAGGTGCTAACTATATGTTAGAACGAGGATTACTAATTACTTATGTAGGTTGGCACAAAGAAGACCGTAGAATCAAACAAAAGATTACTATGGAACAAGTGGGTCAAATGAATCCTGAGTTGTATCGTGCAATACTAGATGGCAATCAGGATGACGAAGTAGTAGCTTTGATTACAACTACATTCGATACAGTAACAGAAAAGTCAGCTAAGAAAGCAGTTAAAGAATTACGGGATAACTCAGAAACAGAACTACCTATAGTTCGTAGACAAGTAGATGCCCCGGAAATTAAAACACTTGCACCTGATGGAGATTTCTTTTTCCCATCATATGTAACGGATCCACAACGAGCACCTTATTGTTTTTGGAGAACTTACTATACAGCACAAGAACTAGAAAACAAAGTAGTAACAGATGGATGGGATGCAGACTTTGTTGGATATGTTATTAATAAATACCGTGGTGTTAATGTTGATACTATTGAAAGTGTTAATGACACAGGACGAAGAGGGTTAAACATACAGGAAAGTGTTTATGAAGCCGATGAGCTTATTGAAATAGTTTATGGATACCAAAGACTAGTTGATCCGGAAGATGGATCAGAGGGTATATATTGTACCGTATTCCACAGAGAGTTCTCAGGAGATGATAGCACACCGGGATATGCTAAGTATCAATTGATGAATGGATACGAAGATTATCCTGTAGTAGTTACAAAGTTAAGTGAAGACAGCAAAAGACTGTACGACACTATGACATTCCCACAGATTTTAAAAGGTATACAGAATCAAATCAAACTAGAAAGAGATTCTCGTATTGACCGTAATAGCTTGGCTACATTGCCACCACTATTACACCCGGTTGGACAAGCACCTACGGACTTTGGTCCCGGTAGATATATCCCTTATCGTAGAAAGGGTGACATCGACTTTGCTCCAACACCTCCTGCACCTACCGGATCTATAGAGATGGAGAAGACACAGGAAGCACAAGCTGATAAACTAACAGGCTTAGATGAAACAAGTCAGATCAGTGGAGTTCGTAAGCAATTCTTACTCGACAAATTTTTACAACATAATTCAAAGGTATTAGCAATGGCATACAAGTGCTTCCAAAGATTCGGACCTGAGTCTGTATTCTTTAGAGTAACAGGTGTACCTGAAGCTGTACAAATAAATAAAGGTAATCCTAATGAGAACTTTGACATTATGATTAACTACGATGCATTGACAACGGATCCGGAAGCACAAGCACAAAAACTACAAGGTATGTTAGCTATGCTTCAATACGACCGTAATGGTTTGTTCAATGTAGATAATTTACTAAAAGCAATAGCATCATCGATCGATCCTGTATTGGCAGATGGTATTATACAGTCTCCTCAAGTAGCACAACAAGAAATCATTAAAGATGTAACTGATGACTTAGCCAAGATCTTTGCCGGTATTGAAATGCCTGCACGATCTAATGGTGGTCAAGTAGCAATGCAACTCATTGAGCAATATGCACAACAACCTGATGTAGCACAAAGATTACAATCAGACGAGGCATTTGCACAAAGAATGCAGAAGTACATTGGTCAGTATACATTCCAAATGCAACAAGCAGAAAATGCACAAATAGGCAGAATAGGCACACAGCCATCAGCCGTAGGAGAAGTAGATACCCAAAATACAAATGTCGAATCAACATACTAGCTTAGATACAGATGTAAAATATCTCAGAGACTCGGAGCACTTTGCCCGGTTTATGAATTTTATATATCAACTCAGGGAAGAAACTATTGAGGAATTGCACAATGCAGATGCTCAAAAGATCACACAGATAAGTGGACGAATACTTTCCTATGATCAGATTTTAGAAATCGTACAATACGAAAGTCTAATAGATAAACACAGAAACAATGTGTTATAATACAAACCTCGGCATCTCTCAGCCGTAAATGAGTGGTACATTATGAACGAAGAAAATCCGGAGATCGTTGCATCCGAAACTGCAATGGAAACAAAAACCAATATGAACGGCAGTGACTATGTCAATGCTCGTTTAGGTCAACTACAGTCCAATGAACCTGTTCAAGAACAAGTCCAAGAAGAAATAGTAGAAGACCTACCTGTTGATTCAGAAGAATTAGTTGAGGAACCATTAGGTGAATCAATTGAGGAAACTGACGATAATGTTCTTTCACAGTACAATCTAGATGAAATGTCCGAAGAGGAGCTAAGAGAGTTATCTCAAAAGCTAGGAACTCGTGCAGTTGCAAGATTTGGTGAACTTACAGCTAAAAGAAAACAAGCCGAAGAACGGGTTGCACAACTTGAAGCTGAGTTACAAAATCAAGACCCACTATCAAAACAAGAAGAAATAAAAGATAATCCCTTTACAGAGCTAACAACTATTGAACAGTTGCAGGATAAGTCTGTAGAAATGGATGGTGTTATAGAATGGGCAGAAGATTTAATCTTCAACAGTGACGGATATGGAGCAGAAGATGTTATTACGGAAGTAAACGGACAAGAGTTAACAAAGTCTCAGGTTCGTCAAACTCTTCGTAATGCTCGTAAGACAAAGGATAAATACTTACCCGATAGGTTAAAATCTATTCAGAACCAAGAGAAAGCAGTTCAACTTAAAGAAGCATTCTCTACTCAAGCTAAAAAAGAATTAACTTGGATTGGTGATGAAAACAATGAGATAAACCAAAAGTATACAGCTATGATGTCTGATCCACGATTAAAGAAGTTAGAAGAAGCAGTTCCTGAACTTGCTTCACAGCTTCCATATATCTTGGCTCACTCAGCTAATAGTATGTACGGTAGAAAAAAGGTTGGATCAATTACTCCACCTAATTCAAGTATGCCTAACTCTGCTCAAGCAACAAATAGAAGTACAGTGAAAGCCAAAAGCATTAAGGAAACAAGTCAATCGTTTAGGGATAGTGGTAGTAAAGATGATTTCATTCGTTTAAGAACTCTTCAAATGACTCAATAACAATCCTTATTTTTTAATATAATGGCATTCTCAAATACATATACAAAAGATCCGGGATCGGCTTCTTCTAATCGTGAAGACTTGACAGATGTACTGACAATTCTTGCTCCCGAAGAAACTCCGATTCTTTCACTTGGAAACAAATCCAAAGCTAATGCAACATTCGTTGAATGGACTGTAGATAAATTATCTACTCCGTCAGACGGTGGTGTAATCGAGGGTGAAGATGTAGCAATCTTCACTGATGCTTTTGCAGGTCGTGCTCGTATGGGCAACTATGTGCAAAAGTTCCGTAGAGACTACAAAGTCTCTGACTTACAAGAAGCTGTCGACTCAGTCGGACCGGCTAAACTTGCACAAGCAGAAGCTAAATCAATCCGTGAACTGAAAAGAGATGTTGAAAAAACACTTGCTTCAGATAACGACAAAACAGTTGGTGGTGTTGCACAAGCTTACAAAATGGCAGGCTTAGGTGCATTCGTCAATGATAGCCCTCCTGCTAACTTAGTACCTACAGGTTTTGAAACTCCGAGTTCTTCAGTCTATGCTAACACAGCATTTGACGAAGCTGAGTTCAATGACTTGATCACATCTATATTCCGTGAAACAGGTAATACTAACAGCCTTACACTTATTGCTGACTCAGGTCTTCGTAGAAAGATTTCTGACTTTGCTCGTGTATCAGGTGGAGTAACAGAAAATGTTCGTTCAGTGAACTACGATGGTAATTCAGCAAGCATTAAATTGTCTGTTGAGCTTTACCAATCAGATCACGGTATCGTTTCCATCATCAATGCTAACCCTGATTGTATGCCTGCTTCTACAGCCGGTACTACTACAACTGCTACAGGTTACTTAGTTAACCCTGAGTTCTATGGTATCCACGAATTAATCCCAATGGGATCAACTCGTTTACCTAACACCGGTGGTGGTGAAAGAGGTTATGTTGATACTACTTTGACACTAGGTGTTTATCACCCACAGGCTCACGGTAAGATCACACAGATTGATGCTTAATTAATTCTAGAGGGGTCATCCACAATGGGTGGCTCCTCTACCTTTTACTATGTCACAAGAAATATCACCTGAATTAAATAAATACCTAGACGATTATCTCGTAAAGGAAGAAGCTACTGAACACGAAAGAGTGAACATAGCTCGGAAAGAAGCCAAGACCAATGTTGGCAAAACACACCCCGTGTATGGTAGATGTATTGCTACAATACCTGCTCGTGAATACTTTAGATTAGTCAAAAACTACGGACAAGAAGAAGTCCATAGTAAAGAATTTTTAAAATATTTCCAAAAGGAAATGCCTGACCTTAGCCCGAATAAATTATAATGGTTAAATCGTTTACAGAATTATTTGAATTAACTAGATCGTTAGCAGGTGTAGATCGTTTTACTGATGATGAAACAGAAGATATAAAAAGGTTCATTAATCGTAGACTATATGAGGCATACAGTGCTAGTCAGATGTGGACATCTTATCTAGTAGTAGGTGAAGCTAGAGACTTTACCACCGGGACACAAACAGTACCTGCTGTTGATCCTAACGGAGTTAAACAAACAATAGCTGAGTTCCAACGGATCCACAAGACACAACCATTTATAAATAACTCTGCTTACGAGTATGATTTTTATGTTGACTCAAATGGGGCTAATGTTTTAAATTTACAAGACAGTAGTTCGACAGGAGTCTTTGTTACTTACAAAAAACAATTTACTGATTTCAATGAAGCTTCTACTGATATACCTATTGAGTTCTTTTATTTTGGTGCTCATTCTGCTTATGCTGATTTCTTAAGAATGGATGGACAGACCGGCAAAGCATTTGAAGAAGAAAACAAAGCAAGTCAGTATCTAGCAACGGAGCTAGAAAAACTAGATGTAATTTCAAATAACAATTTCGTGAGACGAAAGTTCTCAACTTATGTTTCAACACAATCAAGATAAATTATGCCTAATTCATTCATAACAAATCTCTACCCTGTACCTGTTACGGGAGCTAGTGCACAACGATTAACACCTGATGCATCAACCGAAGCTACCTTTGCTACATTTGATGCTAATACAAAGTTCATTACATTTGATGTACAATCAAATGATGTGTTTATGACTATTGATAATAGTCCTCCGACAACTACTAATGGACATAAATTGTATGCCGGTCGTTCTTATTCTATTGCCCGTCAGACAGCAGACTTTGCTCGTTTTATTGGTGACGGAAGTGCAGTTATATATGCTTCTCAGTTAACATCGTAAGTGGAATCAGAGAACTTTAGCTTAGGGAATCCGTTTAAAGCTATACCCTTTGGTCAGTTCCACTTATTGGAAGACAAGGGAGCTTCCCCGGTTACGAACGATGCAAGTCAATTACCGACTCCTGCACCGTTTCGTATACCTTTGTTTGCTTTTAATACAGGATCGGAAGAACCTTTTCTTAGAGTAAAGATAAACTTTGCCACAACCGGTACACTTTATTTTGGTAGTAGTGGTGGAACAAGTTATTCGGGAACTAGCATCGATGTTACTCAAGCTTATGGGACTATTGATAACGGGGATCAAATTGTATTTGTAGATAAGTACCCCGAGGGAGATTTCCTTATAGACTTTACACACTCACCTGACAATACATCTAATAAGTTTGTATTTTGGAACACATTAAAAGATTGTACAAATATTGATACAAGTGGAGTTGGTGAATTAACTAATAACCAATTCCCAAGTGAATTTAAATTCAAGGGTGGTGCCGAAATAAAATTGTCAAACAATAAAATTGGTGGACCTTGGTGTGGACTTACAACAGCACCAACTAAATTATTTATACAAAATAATAATTTCACAGGACCATTGCCTGATCTTCCTACAAGTACAGGAGGTCAATACCAAATTAACGGTAATGGATTTACCGGTAACTTAAACGGTATATCTTCAACAATAAGAAACTATCAAGCATTTAATCAGGAAGATGGACTAGTTGGTAGTTATAATCGAACAATGTTAACAGGTGAAATACCTGATTTAACGAATGCATCTAGTTTAGTTAACTACCAAGTTAGTGGTGGAGGTGGTGCTAAACCCGGATACCGAAATAAATTTACAGTAGCAGAAACATTTGGTGTGTTTAATGGAATAAAGAATTTCATTGCAAGCAATTGTGGTTTACTTAGAAGTGATATTGCTAAAATAATAACTGCACTTTCCACCAATCAGAGAAATCTACAAACAGTAGACCTTACGGGAGACAATCAATGGAGAAGTCGACTGCAACAAAGTCAAGGTGCAGAAATAGACGGAATGAGAAAAAAGGGAGCTGTTATAAAAATAAATCCCGAGGGAACATTACCCCCAATAGGTGGTGCATCATATAGTACAAGAGTTGTATCAGCAGAGTACGGTCGACCTACAGAGGTTATGAATGGTGATGGATTAAATGGACAGCTTGCAATAAGCCCTGATACAGAAGATGTTCCTGATAGTGATCCAACTTGGACAGTAAAAAATTATTCTGACAATTATGATGAAGTTACTGACCGAGATAAATTTAGTGCTATAGCCGATAAGGATAAATTTGGTACAGATATACTAACATTAAAAGTAAACTCAGATGATACAGCAACAACAGGATTAATATATACATCCGTAGCTAGATTCCGTGGACTAGAAGCAGGTGATCACTACTCAGTAGAAGCAGAGGTTAGAGTACTAGAGCAAGGAAACAATACAGGTGGTACTGCTTACAATGGTCAGGATCGTGGACACTGTTTGGCTATATTAACAAACGGGACAACTAGATCAGGTGAGTCAGTTCGTATATATGGAAACGAATGGCAAAAGTTACATCTTCGTTCTGAAGTATTTAGTCCTGTTAATGTTAATTACGGATTTGATATAATGGCTCGATCCGGTACAGCTTTTTCACAACAAGACCCACCAAGTGTTTCTACAAATACAGGAGATACCATTGTTCAGGTTCGTAGATTAAAGATAATTAAAAACAGTAACGAAGCATTCCGTGTTCGTAGAACAATGGATCATACTGAAGCTATTGTCTACTTTGATGAAAATGGAGAGGTTAGTGATTCATCACCTATAGTTATGAGAACTAATGAGGGTAGATATGAAACACCTCAAACAAATGTAAATAATGTAAAAGATTTTATTACGGAAGAGATGAATCCTTTCGTTTATGGATTCCATAAAAACACCGATGAAGCAGGGGACAATGTTAAAAACTTTGTTAACAATGGTGTTGATTCATTTTCTTTTGATACCATTGGTGTAGATCCCGGTGATTGGAGAGCAGACCGAGGTGCTCGTGTATCAATGCCTCAATCGGATTGGGATAATAATCGTAGAATAAATAAATACGATATGGCAGACACTACATTAAGATTTACCTATACCGTAGATGAAGTTGATTTGAATGGTGCAAGTTATATAGGGTTTCAACCAACAAACGGAAAGGGTACCGGAACTTGGGAATTTAAAGATGACAGTGGTAATCGTGTAGACGGTCAACGAATTACAGGACCGGGAAACTACTCTATTACTGCAACCGGTTTTATTAATGCAAGTAATTATTCTTTTCAAAGTATGAATTTAATCTTAAACCGAATAGGTCAAAAGATTAAGATCAGTAACATCAGGGGCAGATTTATTAACTCAGGTCTTCGTGTAGTAAAGTGGTACGATCAAATAGATAGAAAAGATGCATATCAATATACGGCAAGTAGACAACCTAAGATAGCAAGTCGTGGGTCATTAGAAACCATTAATGGAAAGACAACTGTTAGTTTTGATAATAGTGATTTCAATGCATATGTACGGCTACTTGCCCCAAGTCCTGTTACCGATATGAGGGAGTTTGCTACACAGTGTGTTTGCCAATCCGACTATTTAGGTAACACCGATGATACAGGAATTATAGCTAATAACTTTAGATCTCATCCATTTAGTCTAGGTAGCTATTCAGGATCAACAAGAGCTTATACAGCATTGACTGATAATAAATCTAATGCTAATTATTACTTTGGTTATTACCAAACAGAATACGATACAGGTGTAGCAAGTAACCTTAATTTAAATGTATTTAGTTTATTTGCAGAGGATGGGGAAAACCTAGCAAAACATTATATAAATGGATCCCAAACAAATGCAGTATCATTACCTAGTAATCCTCCTGATTTTACAACTACATTAGTAATTGGTGGACACTTACAGTATCCGAATACTGACGGTGCTTGGGGAGGTGGTATTTCCGAAATATTCTTTTATCCGAATGCTAACTTTGGAACAACAACAACATCAAGAATATCTGATATAATAGATTACTCCAAGGACCACTTTGATATATGATAGATGACGAAGATAATACTCCAAAAGGTTTTTTGGTTTTTGATAACGAGGAAGATGCTATTAGCCGAGCAGACATTGAGGGGCTAAGTCGTGGATATGTTGGAGCAATGGGTGAAGATACATCAGGCACTCGTTGGGAGTCATCACCTGCACAAGACATAGATGGTAGATGGGTATTGGATATGTACGATTACGAAACCCTAACAGAAGAAGAAACATCAGAATTAGTAACTGATATAACTTTCCCTCACAATGCATAATATGGAAGAAATAATCTCACGATCAACCGTTGGTATCATAGGTACCATAACTAGTTTTTCACTACAATCTATAGATACTATAGCTTCTATAATAGTTGCAGTAACCACTACAATATATATGGCAGTGTCCATATACAAAGTAATTAAAAGTTTAAAAAAATGATACAAGAAAGATCTTTCCAAGGACTAAGTGGTGGCATCTCTAGAGAGAGTAGTCACATCAAAGAATCAACATATGAAGTTGCAAAAAAATGAGCTTATATAAAAACATAAACAACCGTAGAAAAAAAGGCATTAGCCGTTCTAAGAAAAATTCAACCATATCCCCTAAGGCATATAAGAATATGAAGAAAGGATTTAAGAAGTAATGACACCCGAATTATTAGCAATGTTTGGTGGAGGTCTTTCGGGATTTGTATTCAAACTAATAGGTACTATGGTATCTAATCAACAATCAACAGTTGATGCAGTGATTCGTAAACAAGCATCTGCTGATGAAAGTCACGACAAAGCATCTAAACGAGGTGGTGAATGGATCCGAAGATTGATTGTTTGTGTTGTATTATTTGCCGTAGTCGTAGCACCGTTTCTTTTGGCACATAGTCCTGAGGGCATTACCATTGGTGGTGAGAAGACTTGGTTATGGGGATTCTTAAAGAACACTAACTATCAAACATTACAAGGTTATGTTATACTCCCTGAGATTAGACAAACAGTATTGGCTATCGTAGGATTTTACTTTGGCAGTTCACAAATTAAATAATGGCTATTGATAAAAAGAAAATGAAATGCAATGCACCCCGTAGAGATGTACAGGGTGGCAAGAAGTTTGTTGTCAAAGCTTGTCAGGGTGGCAAAGAAAAGATTGTTAGATTTGGTGATGCCAATATGACTATTAAGAAAAACAAACCTGCTCGTAAGAAAAGTTATTGTGCTAGGAGTGGTGGAATAAAAGGGAAATCAAATAAGCTGTCAGCCAACTATTGGTCAAGACGAGCTTGGAATTGCTAATGCCGGGAAGATATAGAGAGTACGGTCGTTCAGACGATCCTGTTGTAGAAGAGATGGACAGTGGGTTTGTCGGCTTTAATAGCCGTCTTCGTCCTGATCAACTAGACCAAGGTGTTCTATCTTTATCAGAGAATGGCAGGTTAGATGTTAATGGTGAGTGGCAGGTTCGTAAGGGTGTAGATGTATTAAATCCACCTTTTACCGTAGGTGCTGATTCAGTGAGACTACCTACCTCTGCTGAGTTTGTTTCGTTACCTAATGGAGATCCCGGACCGGATCCAACTAGCAATATAGCTAGGCTACCTTTTATACCTGAGGGTATAGAAATTAATGGCACTACCGTTACCGTTGATCTCATTGGTCATATATATTTAGAGGGTGATGAAATAGAACTAGTGGGTGTAGTACCCGGTGCATTACCTGATCCTAACGGTATTCATACTATTGACACAGTTACTGCAGATTCTTTTACCTTTGAAATAACAGATACAGGTACAGGATCATATACAATAACAGAGGGTCAAAACACTACACTAGTATTTCAGTTGCCTTTTGATCCCGTTAATCAAACCCAATCAACTACTTTATTTAATCCGTCCGTAGGTACATTATTGTTAGATGAATCAGCTACATCATTTGTTAGATCAGCAACATCTTATAGTGACCCTAATGTAGATGCAGGTTCTCCTAATAGTCAGTACATATTATTGTGTACTAGTCGTATTGTAAAAGCTATTAATTTATTTACAGGACAAAACTTTAATTGTCTTATTCCTAGTAACGAATCGATTATACCTCAAGCAGATATGCTACAGGTATTTAATCGTATATTTATATTTAGAAATGGTCAGGTAGCATTGGAGAATAAAAAATTCTTTGAACCAATAAGAATTAAATCAGCAACCATATCAACTGACGAGGTAACTATAGAAACTTTTATTCCACACGGTTTAGATGTTGATAATAAGATTGGTATAACTAATATAGGATTTACATCTAATGATCCTAATGGCATACAGGATATAATTTCTAAAACATCAACTACAATAACATACCAAGTAGACTCATCAGTAGCTGATACATATACAGTTGACGAAACAACTAATATTGTTCCGGCATTTCTACCTGTTAAGAATGGTGAGTTTGCACAGCCATTAACAATTTCAGTAGAAGATAAAGACTTTGTGATAGCCGATGGAACTTGTACGATTAGTGGATTTATTAACTTTGGTGATACAGCTATTGAAGCTACTGATACAATAGAGATAAGGTTTGCTCAGGATCAATCAGATCTTGGTGCATTGGTAGGAAAGTTTTTCGATGTAGTGAGTGCAACACCATCTAGTGATGGAGCAACTGCTGATGGTGAAATAACATTCTTTGTAGATCACCCGGATTTTAATAGTACCAATTCACACGATATACAGTTTGGTAAACCTGTATCAATAAGCTTAGGATTTACTCATATGCCTATGCCCGAGTTCGGTGTATACCATCAAAGACGATTGGTTGTTCCTTATAGATTTGTACAAAGCACTGATGATATATTAGGAACTATCATTGCACCTAATGGTGTAAAAGACGAAATACTATTTAGTGACATACTTGATTCAGATACTTACGATCAGGTGTATGCTAAGTTTCGTTTTAATGCAGGAACATCTGATTTCCTAGTAGGCTTGCATTCATTCTCGGATGACAAGCTATTGGTGTTTAATAGAAATAGTATACATTTAGCTGTAGGTAGTGGTGACTTAGGTTCTATACAAACACAACTATTAACAAACGAGGTAGGTTGTGTAGCCCGGGACAGTATAGTACAAGTTGGAAACAATGTTTTATTCTTATCAGACAATGGTGTATACGGTGCAAATTTCCAAGACCTATATAATCTTAGAGGTAATGAAGTACCATTAAGTGAAGCTATAAATCCTCAGATAAGTTTAGTAAACAAGAAATTATGGGATGAATCTTCTGCTGTTTATTTTGACAATAGATATTATATAGCAGTACCAATGAATAAGGAGATTCGTTCTATTGATGACAATGGTAATGAAACATTAACAATTGAAGAAGCACAATTTAATAATGCTATATTAGTATTTAACTTTTTAAACAAGCAGTGGGAGTCAGTGGATATGGTTGACAATGCTAACTTTGAATACAAAAAGCTATTAGTAGCAGGTGACCGTGATACTCGTGGAGTTTATTGTATGGGTAGAAACGGTGGTATACATAGGTTAGATGCTACATTAAATGGTGACGATCGTATTATTACTACAGTAGCATTGCCGGGACAAAATCCGGATGACTTGGTTAGTACCCCACAAGTAGCCGGTGTAATGAAAACCCGAATGTATACTGCAAAAACTATTGATAGAAAGAAGTGGAATAACTTTGACTTACATATACAATCAGCAGATAATATTGAATCAGATATTTATCTTACAGGTATAACAGAAAATATTGATGGTACAATAGATCTCAAAGAATTATCAACCTATATAGATGGACAGTTGGGTGCAAATGAAGATGTGTCAGTTCGTGGCAGGTTGGGCAATAAAAGAGCCTACGGTTTTCAAATGCAACTTGATCGTCCACAAGGAAGACCTCGTGTTAGAGCACTAAAGGTTGGAGCAACAGAAGCATTTAGATCAACTAACGAAGCAATATAATGTCAGACATATTACAAACAAGTAAACAATTTACAGCCGGTGAATCAGTTACACACACCGGGTTAAATAATATTATAGGTGGTACAACATTTGTAACAGGTGTTGAAAAGACTGCCGATGAATCTACAATCATAGTAGATGCAACAGGTGGTTACTTAAAAGCCGGTGTAATGCAAGAGGCTAACATTGGTGACAACCAAATAAAATTTAAGAAGATTCAGAAGATGGGAAGCCCGAAAGTTATAGGTAACTTAACGGGATCCAATGCTGATCCTCGGGCTATTGATGTTGATACAGTTGTTGATGGTACAACGGGTGCAACGGATAATTCTTTATCAACAACCAAAGCAATTAAAGATTATATTGATGCAGAAATTGCTAAGAATAAAAAAGCCACAGCAAACATTACAACTAATGGTGCTAATATACTTGAATTTAGTTCTGCAAATATCTTTGAAGATTATCCTTTTTTAGATACATCTATAACTCCAATACAAGAAAGTTCAAAATTTATTATATCAGGAATGTTGTCTGTTGGACTTTATACCACCAACAAGGATTATGTTGGTAAGGTACAATATAGAAATACTGCCGTTGATCCTGATTGGCAAGATTTCTCATTATCAAGTAATGTAGGAAACAGGCAAACAGGTCATTTTGGATTTTGTACAGGACAGGATAATAATAATCAAGTTATAGCTGTAGGTTATCAAATTACTACATCATCAATATCTTACACCTTAGGTGACAACATAGAATTTAAGGTAGTAGTATGTGGATTAGATAATAATAACGATTTATTTATTAATAGATCAGAAGATGATACAAATGCTAATAATTATCAAAGATTAGTTTCAACCCTAACAGTACAAGAAAGTTAATCATGGCTACATTACAAACAGGAAAATCCTTTACAAACGGTGAGCAGATAACTGCTGACAAACTTAACCAAATGGTTAATGATGCACAGCTATCAGATAGTTCAGTTGATGGATCTACATTAACACTTAATGCTAACGGTGCTATTGCAGTTAGATCTCAAGGTATAAAGACAATTAACTTAGAAGACTTTGATAGTAGCAATGCTAGTGATACAGGTGTTACAACTATTAAACTTGCAGACCAAGCAGTCACACTTGCTAAGATAGCACAAACAGAATTGTTTAACAAGATATACCCGGTTGGATCCGTGTATATGAATTGGACTGATAATACCAATCCCGGCACACTATTTGGTGTAGGTAATTGGGAACTATTTAGTAAAGGTCGTATGCTTGTTGGATACGATGAGACTAATACTAAGTTTGATGCAACAGGTAAAACAGGTGGTCTAGAAGAAGTGGCACTCTCAGTAGGACAGATGCCTGAGAGATTGGGTAGCTTTGAAACAGTTAGAGCAAATATACCATTTGCTAATGGAGTTTTTACTAGATCAAATAACAATAGAGGAAGTGGTAATACTCAAGCCGGTGGTGATACCGGTACTACTGTTGACTTTGACAACGGTGGTAATAATGAACCTCACCCCAATTTACCTCCTTACTTTACAGTATATATTTGGAGACGAATGCAAGATAGTTAATTATGTCATTACCTACAGCTAAAAAAATAACAACTCAAGAAGAACGAGACCTAGTTATTAAGTCAGCACTAGCTGACAATGACAATATGGTATTCCCTACTCATATGGTAGAGAAGAACGGAGAAGTTGTAGGTGGTTGGTCATTGGGTGCAATACCATTAGTAATGATATGGCATAAGTCAGATGCAATAAGTGCAAAAGAATCTTTGATTCTTAACAATACTTTTAAATCCATAATGAATGATCGTAACCCGGGATCATACTTTATAGCTTGTAACGACAAGTCACCTTACATCAATCATATGGAAAAATTTGGATATAACCCCGTATGGAAAACTAACTTATTTGTATCGTAATGAAATATTTAATTAATCTTTTAGAACCTTTAAACAGATTACTGTTTAATTATTTAGTAAAACAAAAACTTATTTTATTTTGTGGTGGTGACACTACGGTAGAAGCCCCGGATGCTATTGACCCCGGTAAAGCTATGGGTGAATATTTATTTGGATCTAGTTTTGGCAAAGCACAAGGTGTTACAGATCCTAGATTACAAGATAGGTTGTTAGCATCAGAGGCAAAGTATCGTCCACAATATACAGCACTTGAGCTAGAGGATATAAATACATTGCTAGGTGGTAGAGGTGATACCAAAGGATTGACAGAGCTTATCGGAGATGTAGGTCGTGAGGGTGCAAGGCTTACCCGTGAATCATTAGCCGAACAAAGACAAGCAGATGTAGAAGCACTTAAAGAATTTGCACCACAAGTTGTACAAGCATATAAAGATGCTGACCCCGAATCAGCAGAGCTACAACAAATGGCTATGGATAGGGCTAGACGAGCTGAAGCAAGAGCTACGGGTCCTTTATCCTTTGACGAACAAAGAGGGCTAGAACAGGGTGTATTGTCCCGTTTTGGAGCTAGTGATTTATTAGCTAAACAAAGTCAGTTAGCTATCGAGCAAGCATTAGGTCGTAGACAGTTTACACAACAGCTAGAAGATCGTGCATCACAAGCAGGTCAACAAGCATTTGGTATGTCACGAAACATTGCAGGTGATTTAGGTTCAACAATTTTAGGTAGACCATCTTATGGTATGCAGTTCGGTCAAGGATTAGTAGGTCAGGCACAACAAGGTGCAAGTCAAGCTCTTGGACCAAATCTATTTGATGCCAATGTTGGTGTCAATATGGCTATGCAACAACGATCACAAGATATGGAACTAATGGGTGCACAAGCACAAGCAAGTGCATCAAGGAGTTCGGGGCTTATGGGTATGGCAGGATCTTTAGGTGGTGCATTGATTGGTTTATGTTGGGTAGCTCGTGAAGTTTACGGAACAGAAGACAATCGTTGGACAATCTTCCGTGATTGGGTAGTACACAAATCACCACAGTGGTTTAAGATGTGGTACTTAGAAAACGGTGAGCAGTTTGCAGAATTTATTAAAGGCAAAAAGCTTATCAAAGGTGTGTTAAAATTCTTTATGGACATCATCATCAGAAAGGAAAGCAAGTAGTATGGCAATGTTAACAGGAACACAAGTCGATCCTCGACTGATGAAAGCAGACCTCAGTGGCTTTACAAAAGCTAGTGAGATTCAAGCACAAGGTATGCAAGCATTTGCTAAAGGAATCAGTGGTGGCATAGAAAAATTTGCTAAGAAGAAAAAAGAACAAAAGCAAAAAGACAGTGCTACAGATATTGCTTTTAACTTTGCAAAAAGAAACCCGGGGTTAGCAGAAAACTTAGGGTTCGATGTATTGAATGAAGAGGGATTCTTGGACGATGAGATTATGAAACAATCTTCAAAGGATTTTGTTAATACAGTAGGTGTTGATGGACTATCAAAATCTATTATGGGTTTACTTGAATTGGATATTAAAGCACAATCAACAGCTTCTGATAAAAACTCACAAGCAATAACGAATGCTTACGATCCAATGGGTTACCAACAAAAGCTACAGTTTGCACAAACAAGTCCTAACTACGAGACAACAACAGAGGGTGTTTATTATGATCCAACTCCGGGTGGGTATAACACAAAGAAAGACAGACGATTGTTAACAGCTGATGATCCTTTAGCTAAACCATTTACAACAGGAAAAGGATACGGTATGTTCTTCCCTAATTCTATACCAACTTACAGTGGTGGTTTGAATAATAACCAATACCAATATGCTCCCGAAGTTACCGGAGAATCTTTAACGGATCAAGTTAATCAGAAAGATCCGGCAAATTTATTTGCTAATTAAATATGTCAAAGCAACTTTCAGTTCCTGAATTTGCTAACACTATTCGTTCTAAGTACAATGCTTATGGTGATGTACCGGACGATAAGTTAGTAAACACATTCTTAGAAAAATACCCCGTCTACCAAGATCGGGTTTCTTTCGATCCAATAGTTGAGGAGAAAGTAGCAGAAGAGGAAGCTATTGTAGAGACACCTCCTGTAGGCAATGTAGTAGAAGCTGAACAAGTTGCTATAGAAGATGCATCAGGGGAAACTGCACAAGAAGATGTTACCGAAGAAAAAGAATACGATAATGTAATCGGTTCTATTAAAACAGGTGTAGGTCAAAACCTTATAAGTGCAGTAACCGGAGTAGCACAAACGGTATCGGATGCAGGTACATTTGACACAAAGAATCCATTGCAAGATGAAGCAATGAGACGGGCAATAATGATGGATCCTAGAGGTGGTATGATGGGCTTCAATATATTTCAATTCGGAGATTCCAAAGAAGTACAAGAACTAGCAGACCAACCGGATTATACTCAAGAGTATAGAGACGAAAGAAAATTAAATGTAGATCGTGGTATCGGAGAGTTAAGAGCATTTTCAGACGATTTAGATGAATACAACAATGTGGATCCCGAGTTTTCAAATAGTTATCTTGGTGGATTACTTAGAGGATTTGGTGACATAACATCAACGATTGCTACCGGTGGGTATACATTGTTGCCTAGAGCTTATGATGGTGGAATAAGAAGATCTGAGGAATTTTACGGCAAATCGTACTCAGAATTTACGAAAGAAGAAAAACAAAATGTTCGTCTTGCTAATGCTACTACAGCAGTTGGGGTATACTTTTTAGAAAGATTTGGATTAAAAATGATTGGTGCCAATAAGTTGGGACAATTCATTGACGGAAAAGTAAAGCTACCCGGGGGCACATTGGGTGCAATATATAGATCCCTAAAGGGTGGTGCAGGTGAGGCAGGTGAAGAGTTTATAGAACCATACTATACCGAAGCTGTAGCTAAATTTTTCTATGATCACGAAGCAGAATTATTTACTTGGGAAAGATTTCAAGAAGCATTAATTAGTGCAAGTTATGGTCAGATCTTAGGTACAGGTATTCGTGGTGTTGGTGAAACTACTAGTGCAGTAAGTAATGTTATTCGTGAAAAGAATAATCCTGCTGAAACTATTGAGGAAGTAGGACAAATAAAAGACCCCGAGGTTCTTGCCAATGTTATTAAGGCTCCGAAGATTACAATAGATTACAATGTTAAGGATCCTAGTGGTAAGATAATTGAAAGAAGATCGACAACTGTATTGGCTGACAATGAGCAAGATGCACAAATAGCAGTAGCAAAAGCTTTAGAGATAGAGAACAAAGAGAACGATACTATTACATTTGCTGACGATCTTATTGTTACTAATAAACAAAACATTAAATCAGAAACAGAAGATCAAACTGATTATGTTCCGGTAGATCCTACTGATGTTATTGATCCGGGTGATGCTGTAACAATACAAGAACAAGTAAAAGAATTTATTGACCGTAATGGTGAGCAAGCTGTACCCGAATTGGTTGCAACTGCTAACGATATGGGAGGCACACAAGTAGCATCTTATACACTTGCTGAGGCACAGAATTATATACAATACAAAAAGTCAAAGGGTGACAAGCCTAAGACACAACAAGAGTTAATTGCTGATGAACAAGCACAAGTTGATTTAGAAAATCAAAGAAAGAAATTAACTGAACGAGCACCCAATGGTAAGGAGCTAATTAATCTACAGAAAAAACAAGATGAGTTAGCTACTAAACAATTACAAGCTCAAGAAGAATTAGATAACCTTGTTGGTGATGATACTTTAACTAAGGAACAAAAGGATAAGAGATTAAAGAAGTCCCGTGTAAAAAAACAAAAGATAGATCGTGCTCTTGCTGTAGTAGACACACAAGTTGCATCATTAGAAAATACAGTAGCCGAACAAATCAAAGAGATTGAAGTTAAGGATGCCGGTAACAAAGCAAAAGAAGATCAAAGAACAGGTAGAACTATATTCGGTAAACTTGCAGGAGATATAATTGTTCCTATTACAGAGGCAATGGAAAGAATTAGTCCTAATGTCCGTAGACTTTTCCGTAACTTTGAACGAGTAACAGGTACTCGTATACTTAATTATCAGATGTCATTGGCAGATGGATTCAAGACATTAAAAAGATTAAAGAAAAAATCACCTGCTACATACAACCGTTTGCTACAGCTAATGACTATGAATGTCGATAGCTCAACTGAAGCCGATGCAAGTTTACAGGAACAAAATTTACAAGAGGGAACAGAGCAACAAATAAATCCTACGGATCCAAATGTTATACCGGTTAATCAAGACCAAGGTGTTAACAGCAATCGTGAAAGAACATCTACAATCTTAGATCAGTACGGTAACCCAACAACAGAGGGTACAAGATTACCACTACCTGATGGCAGACCACAGGAACAAATAGATCAAGAACAAACTAGAAGTAATGATACAACTAGTACGACATCCAATGTAAAGGATGCAAAGCTACCTAAGTTCTTTGGTAAACCAAAGTTAAACTACGGTAGAATAGAAATGAATTTTGAAAGTGATGTAGATCGAGCACTATATATAGTAAGACCAAGTGGCAAATCAAAGCACAAGGCACGGTATATGCAGTGGTTGAAAGACACACTAGGGTTACCACAAAGAGAAATACTACAACTAAGTCAAGAGACTGTAGACATTGCTAAATCAGCAGGTGCTATGGCAAAGCAGAACGGTGAGTCACAAGCATTCATTCGTTCTAATGGTGTACCTGCAATGCAAACTAAACCTGATAACTACCTAGAACAGTTATCAGATACAGCTAAGAATACATTCCGTTTTGTTCGTACACAATTCCCGGGGGTAGATATTATAGTAGGTGGTACATTAGCAGAAACTAGAGCACAAATCGTACAGAAGCTACGAGGTAAACTAGGATTAAGAAGAGCACAAGAAGTAGCCGATAGCTTTACTGATATGGATCGTGGTCAAGCTGTATTCGTTGGCAACAAACCTGTAGCTATCATTATCAATGATGCTATGGCACAGTCTAATACAGTGGCTCACGAGACTTGGGAGCTTATATTAAATGATGCATTTAAAAATAATCCACAAAGACTCAAGGAGCTACAGCAAGCAATTGACAAACAGTTAAGAGATTCCGGATTCGGTTTACTAGCTAACAAACTAAAAGCTTTTTCAGATCAATACGATGGTGATCTCCGTTACTCAGAATACTTAGCTGAGTTTGGGGCAACTTTAATTGATGGTGGATTTAATCCTAATGCATTGAATCAAAAGCAAAAAGGATTGATGACACAAATAAAGAAGATCATTAATGGATTTTCTAAAGTATTAGTTGGTAAGCCAATGTTCTTAGCTGATGCAACTGCTGACAATGTTATGTCAATGTTTGTATCAGTGGCAAGTAAGGTAGCAACAGGTAAACCTGTTAATGAAATTAAACCTGACGAGAATGATTTGGGAGATGACCCGATCCGTACAAGTAGTCAGTTAGATAAACGATTGGTACAACCCGGGGTCAGTGTAGATAAATCAGAATTAATAAGTATCAAAGCAGGAGCTAACCCTGCCGAAACATTTCAACGAGTACGGAATCTAATAGATAGATTTCCAAATGCATTGACTGACGAAAGACAATGGGTAGAAATAATGTCACGACTTAACGGTGCTCGTCAATTGGATCCAATTACAGGTGAAGTACAAGTGCCTAAGTTCCCTACGGGATTATCTAGCTTAACCACAGTAGAGGGTGTAAAGAAAGCATTGGAGGGAGTTTCTAAAAGACAAAGAGACCTAGCAACAAGTGGATTAAAAGAGGGGCAAAGAATCCGTAAGATGTATGAGCAAGGAAAGATGACGGAAGAAGATACATCATTGTATTTCTTTTGGAACATTATGTCTATTGGCATTAGTCCTTACCCACAGGAGTCCGGGTTCTTAATTGCATTAGATAATGGTATTACTAATTGGGTACAAAAAGCTAAGAAGAACGAGTTCGACTTAGATAGTTATTATACTTGGGTAGATAAAATACTACCAAAGGGTACACCCGGATCCGGAGCTAAATCAAACCTTAGATCATTTGGATCTAGCTTCTTAAGCCAAGCAGGTGACATTGTTCCTGATGGTGAGTTCGAGGGTATGACTAAGTTGGGTGCACTGCATCAAATCTTATCTGATAAAGATACACCTACAGTTGAGCTTCGTAAGAAGTGGCAATCATTTGCTACAGGTATGAGTTTCAATAACAAGATCTTTGATTTTATTTTACTTACTACAGGTAGACAAGATCTGTATGTTGTTGACCGTGTTCGTACCGAAGAGTTTTGGGATAAGAATACATTACTTGATTCTATTAATGTAGAAAGAAAACATTCTATATACGATGGAAGTGAATTTACTTACAAGAAAAGTAAAGGTGCAGGATATAGTAAAATACTAAACGATATATCCGGAATGGTATTTAATGAGTTAGCTATTCGTGAAACATCTGCTACTGTAGCACAAGCATACGAAGAGTTAGGTGTTAAAGATGTCCCTACTGTTGGTCGTTTCCATTGGGAAACTTGGGTGGCATCTTCTGCACAAGAAGTATCTCACGGATCTATTGATGCTGTACTACAAACCAAACAGTACGATGATATCATTGATGCAGGTATAAGACAAGGTAAGTACGGTAGTTGGGATTTTAACTTTACATATCGTAAAGAAAAGGGTAAACCTTTTATGTTTGAATTTACTGACGATGATGGTAATGTATATGTGTTTGATAATATCAGAAATATATATGATGAAATCAGCAGACAGAATACTAAGAAAACAGATAACCCAACAGATCCACAGAGATTTATATTAAAAGATAGCAATGGAAAAATCATTAAGAAAGCAACCGATAAAACTGAAAACCTTAACGGAGCTTGGTATGACCAACCGGGTGTCGACACCCAAGCCTATTTCAAATTCCTTGAAAGCCAAGCAACCGAAGTCCGTCCCTCATCTGATGTCATTAACGATCAGGGCATCGTAGTTAAGAGACAGAGATCTTATAACAAACCACTGCCGGGTGTAACTCGGACAGGACAGGATCCCGATTTTGTTTTAGGTATTAACGAGACTGATCGTAATAACTATAGAACAACTGATCCACAAACAGGATTGCCTCGTACAACTAGACGAAGAGATTATGTACTAGCTGTCGATGCACAACAATTAAAGGAACTAGAGTTAGCACTCGTTGAAGATCCTAACAACAAGGAGCTACAGTCAAGAGTACAAGCTAAACGAGAAAGCTATAGAGCCAAGGCAGGTTTAGTTCCGGGTAGTGCAGAGGTAGTAATGCCTATCAATGTATTCCAAGAAATGCCACGAGTTCCTACACTTAAGGAAGTTAGTTACTCACTAGACAGTGGCAAGGTACGAACAGGACCTAATCCTATACTAGGTGTTAATGCTGAGATAGCTGATGGCACACCTGTATCAATGAGATTAGATATACCTGCTTACAATAAGTTTGATACATACATCGTTACTATGCACGATGGTACTACGGAGATGGGTGATGTACTTGCCTATGGTCCTTATGGTCGGATCCGGAATGTACAATTCTTTAGTGTGCCTGATGGTGCAATAAACATTGCAACAGGTAAAGGTAAGTCAACCATTGCTCGTATGCACGGAACATTTGTAAATCAAAACCGTGATGAGATTGTCAATGAAGCTGAGTCTTTATTAAAGGATAGATCTGAATGGACACAGATTGGTATGAATCCGGAGAGAGCTTCTTACTTTTATAATAAAGAAACAGGTAACCCTGTAATAGAAGCTACTGAAGTTATACAAGTTGGTGCATTGGTACTAGCTAAGAATGCTACAGAAGTTAACCCGGATAACCCAAGAGCTTACCAAAGATTTGGTGGAGGTAAAGTTCGTGTTCGTTATCAAAAGACTGAACGAGTTAATGCTGAAGAGAAAGCTAAACTTGTACAAGAAAGAGACAAGCTACTTAGATCTAATGGATTGTATGATTGGTTCCATAAAGATGTAAGAAAAACTATGGATGAATTGTATGATGAGTCCACAGGGTTAGGAATAAACTATGATTATCTCACTGATTATTTCCCTAGAAAAATAAAAGATATGAAAGGGCTTATGAAGTTCCTTGGTCTTAATGATGATAGTGTAGAAGTTCTTTACAATACAGTCAGGGAAGACAGGGCTAAGAAGTTTACTAAACTTAAGGCAGAAGAAAACCAAAGACGGTTACAGAATAACCAAGAACCTTTAACACAACAAGAAGAGTTTAATCTTCGTGAGGAGAATAACTTAGGTGAACTTACTGTACAAGATAAGGCATTGATCTTAGAAAACTATTTCCGTACTAACTTTAATTCACTGCCTGCTTCGGCTAAGAAGCCGGGCAACATTAAAGCTCGTGACTTAGATCTTATCCCGGAGGATATGCTTAAGTTCTACGAAGATCCTTTGACTGCAATGGATGAATATCTTTTTGATATGGTCGGTGCTATTGAAACTAAAAAGCTAATAGGTAATACAACTGCTGATGATGGCACGAGACTTGCAGGTAGTTTAGGTTACGAGTTAGCTAAGATGCAACAACAAGGTACACTTTTGCAAAGTGATTTACAACAAGTACAAAAAGTAGTCAACGGTTTGTTTGGACCAAAGGCAGGTAAGTCAGAGAATAAATATCTACGAGCAGGTAATCAAATAGGTTACATAACATTGCTGTCAGATCTTGGTGCAACTCTTATGCAGTTTAAAGATACTGCTGTAAACTTTTATCGATACGGTGCCGGGCTAACATTCAAGGGATTAGGCACTAAGAAGAATATAACAATGGAAGATATTGGTAAAGCAGGATCTTACATTGCCCCGGAACTAGAAAGCACCAAGGGTTTAAATAAATTCTTAGACTCAGTACAATATGTATTCCATACAATAAACTTTTTCCGTAGAGCAGATAGCTTCTTGAAAGAGTCATCAATGAATACGAGTTATTACTCTATGCAGAAAGATGCAAGGGCTGATAAAAATTCTAAACAATATAAAGCACTAGTAAGTAAACTTAAATTCATACAGGGTAACGATTATATATATACCATTGCAGGATTAAAATCAGACACGGTAAATGATTTCGTAAAGGAAGCTATATACCACGAGTTAGCTGAGACACAGCCTATAGGAAGAATGGAGATGCCATTGAGATATAGCACTACCCCCGACTTAAGACTGTTTTACGGGTTGAGATCTTTCTCACTTAAGCTAATGTCCTTTGCACGAAAGAGAGCATTAAATAAAATGTTCCCGGAACTACTTGGTAAAAAACCTAGTGGATTTAAAGAGCAGGTTATCGACAGGGCAGAGGGATTGAAAGAACTAATAGCTTTGATGTTCTTCCTTGCACTCGTAGGTGTTCCGGTAGATATGGTTAGGAAATTTTTAAGAGGTCAACCAATTTACTTTGATGATTTAATCTTTGATAATATGATGCAGGTCTTCTTGATAAATAGATATACATTCTCTGACTTTCAAAGAGGTGGTGCTTACGAAAAGTTAGGTAACTTTATTAAGCCTGCTTCGTTTGGAATCTTCGACACACTAGGTAGAGCATTTGAAAACCCTGTAGAGATATTCCAAAAAGCACCTACAGGAATTAAGGAATGGTTTTATTATAGAAGTGATCTAGCTAAGGAAAAGAATCTAAGGGAAAGACAAAGAAAAATAAAAGGTGAAACATTTCCTAGTTTCCAACAGTACCCATCATTTGATGATAGGATTGTGCCACGAAGTGGTGGTGTCATTGAACCCTTTGAGCCGGTAGATAATACGAGTAAGTTTTATAGATAAAAAATAACCCCCTCGAATTAACGAGAGGGTTACCACACACTGAGGATTTAACTAGGTAATATATTCTAGAACCTCGTGGACATTACTGTTACCACTTACCTCAGAGAGAATTATAACATTAAATTTACTTAGTCTCCTCAGTAAGTAAATTACCATTATATTCCTCAAGTTCAATAAAGGGAAGATTGAGATCTTCGTCAAGCAATTTCCGTATCTTCATATGAAGAATCTTACTGCTGTTTGTGTTACTAAACATACGATTCTTTGTTCTCTTTATACCGTGAGTTACTGATGCACGATCCCGGTTAACACCCTTGCCAATTTCTTGGTGAGTATAATCTAGTATGTGTAAAACAAAACAACATATGTCTCTTGCAAAAGATGCTCGTCTTGTTCGGCTTGGTCCAACCACAACTTTGTAATCAGATCCGACTGCTTCAGCAGTCTTTGTTAATATTTCTAGTTTGTTCATAGTTAATAGAATCTACCTATTGAATGGTAGAATTTAAAAGTTCCTGTTGTGCCTCGTTCACCCTCACGGTTCTTGGCTAGTTTGTATTCTAATTCTGTATAGCAACCCTTGCTATCAACCTGCTTTGATTCCTCGAAGTCACCGTTCTTGGGATACATCAACAACACTACATCAGCATCGTTCTCTATATCCCCGGAGTCTTTGAGATCATACAAGCTTAGACCGGATTCCCTCTTAGCTCCCTCACGATTTACTTGAGCAAGCAATAGGATCCCGATATTTAATTCAAGGGCTATCTGTTTTATCTTGTGTGATATGTCGGCAATACCCTCAGCCTTACCCATCTTACCGGAGAAAGGAATGAGTTGTAAGTAATCGACAATGGCTAACTTAACTCCGTGCTTCTCAACAAGTTTCCTAAGCTGACTGCCTAGATCCTTAGCTGATTTAACAGAGTGAGATGTGTACACCGGTAGACCGTGAAGTCTATCGATAGCATTATCAACGAGTGTCATATTATCTTCTGAGATAACTTTGTCTTGTATCTGTTTGATATTAACACCGGCTAATACTTGTACCATCCGTTTGGTTATTTGTTTCTGTGGCATCTCTAATGAGAATATAGCACACGGTTCATTGTTAGCAGTGGCACACTTGAGTGCTACATTCAATGCTAGTGCTGACTTACCACAAGAGGTGGGTGCTGATAGAGTTACTACCTCTCCTGCACTGATGCCTCCGTTCCCTAGCTTCTCATCTAGGTGAGGTATCCCGGTCTTGATTGCATCCGTTGTGTAAGTACCATCCAACATACTCTTGAACTCAAGCTTGAGTTCTTCTGTAGTATCCTTTAGGTCGTTAGGTTTCTCTTCAACAAATGTTAAGGATGATAGGCTGTCATCAACCTGCTCCTTAATCATTTCGGAATCATCCTCTTCTCGTTCTATCTTTTCTGTAGCTATCCTGTAGCTCCGGAGCATAGCCCGTAGCCGGGCTTTCTCCTTTACTATATTGGCATAATACTTAGAGGATGTAGGTGTTGAAACCCTCTCCTGTATTCTAAATAATTCTGCAACTCCACCAACCTCTTCGAGAAAATTGTGCCTCTTCAAGTCCTCCATCAAATGGATCTCATCTAAAGGTAGCTTCTCATCAGCAAGGTTGCCGAGTGATTTAAATATTAATTGATTCTTATAGAGGTAGAAATCCTCGTGAGTAATTGTCTGTGATAGATCTTCGTATATTGTGGTATCATCTGCAATTAAACAACAGGCAATCACTGCCTCCTCTGCATCAATGTTAGTTGGTATCTGATTCGTTTGGTTCTCCATCTTTACTTAGGATGAAGTCCATAGAACGAATGCATTGACCTAGATATCTTAAGTTATCTTTTGAGTCCCCTGTTAGATCCCTTGTCTCGATTTGAGTATGGAATTTTTGTGCTAAGGAAACTGCATCGTGTATGGCTTCTAATATTTTCATAGTTTGTTTTGGATTTTGCATAGTTAGTAAGATAGTAAACCCCCGGCTAGTACCGGGGGCAACCATAATAGTAACACAAAATTACTGTGTGTTTTTTTCTCTCTCGATCATACCCAATGCAATCAATGAGTAGCCGATGAGATCTCTATATATATCCTTGATGGTGTCACCCTTAGTATCGTGGGCTAACTTACCATCTCGGCAAAAGGCTTTGAGCCTTTGGAATTTATCCTGCATTCTGATGCCGACACCAATGAGTGGATCAACCCCGAACTCTGATGACCCATCGAAATTTGCAAATGGATTATCAGTGCTTTCACCACCGGTGTAGTCAGAGTTTTTGTTAGCAGTCAATGATAGTATAGTGTCTACCTCTTGCTGTCTAAACTCATCCCACCATTCCTTATCGTAATAAGCAATGTCGGTTTCGTTGGTGATGTTGCTTGGGCAAGGTTGCATTAGAAAGGATCGGTGTCAACTGATGGTGTGGTTGATGCTTCAACCTTTGGTGACACAGCCAAGCTTAGGTACTTAGCACCTGTCTTAGCTTCTTTCTTCCACCCTTTAATCCAATAGTCAGTACCATTGACATTAATAGAGCCACGAAAATCGGGATGAGTTTCTTTCTCTTTCCGATCGTTGGGGAACAATGCTCCCCCGTTAGTATTATCATAAGTTTTGTCAGACATTATAGGAAGTCCTCCGTGTTTGATGGTTTTTGTTGATGGTTAGTTTTTTCTTTTCCGTGTGTGTTAGTAGCATCGGGATCTTTTGTATCATCAATACAAAGCAATCCATTGAGTGCATACTTACGGGCATAAGAGGAAGCAGATCCTGTGATCTGTGCCTCGTCCATACCTTTCTTTACCTCGGCTTCCCGGGCAAATGCAGATGTGGATGCTACCTCACCTTTATGTGATTCGTGTATGGTAGCAGTAGCTTTAACATAAACTCTACCACCTACCTCAACGATCTCGTCATTGATTGTAAGGTAGCAGTTGTTCTTGTTTAATAGAGGCTTGACTGACTCTATTATATCTTCGGCAGATCTGTAGGAGTACCCACCGAATTTATTAGTCTGTCCTTTAGGAGCTTTAAGTTCCGATTGGATAGACTGCATTATTTTTAGTTCGTTATTTGTTGTCATAAAATTCTTTTAGTAAACTACGAAACAATCTTGCACGATCCTTTGAGTTATTGCAAACATTTATTTCACTTTTTTTTGCACCCATAGTTTGTAGTGCAAACCGTTGATCATCAGCCTTTAAGTTTCTTTCAAATCTTTTAGTCAACTGTGTTAGCCCGGTTGGGTGCAGTAACCCGGAGTTATCCTGCATAAGATAATGGTTTATATTTTCTAGTACCCCGGGTAATTCTTCGGGGCTACCCTTACATAAACTTTTGTATGTGTTCTCTATCTTACCAATCAAACTGTTAGCTTCCCTGCTGATCACACCTCGTATCTCACCTGTTATATGATCGTGATCCACAACCCAATCATTTGTTTTTCTTTTTAGTATTGGGCATACAGTTGGTTGATTCTTTAATCTCCACTCTTTGAGTTTGTTGCTTGGTATGTATGTCACTTGCTCTTTTGCTTAGTAGTTTTATTGTCCTCATTCTTTTTCTTTCTAAAGATGTTGTCGTAATTTTCTTCGTACAATTTTTGGTTGTACCCTTTCTTTGGTTGCATTCCTTTTCCCATTATCTTTCTTCTATATTTATTATTTTAATTCTTGCTCCCCTTTTTGTAGAAGCATACCCATTTTTATCGGGCTTACCTTTGCATAAAAAAGATACAGCTTGCTTTGGATCTCTTGCCCACCGGGTTGTTGATCCCGTATAGTCGGGGTTCATATCAAAGTGTTTGTAATAAATTGTATACTGATTCATAGATCTAAATGTATATACTGTTTACCATCATCCCATTCCTTAATAGTCTTACCTGTTAGTTGCTTCTGTATTTCTTTAAAGGTTTTAAAGATAGGATCTTTACCACGAAAACAAAAGCCAACAAGCATCTTACAATTACCTCTTAAGTTTTGATCGAACTCGTGGTACAGGAACAGGTCGTTGATCTTAAAGTTACCTGTGCCTTTGATGTGAACCCAAGTTATCTTACCATCCTTAGCCTCAACCATATAGTCGGGGATAGATCTGAGAGTAGGATGCACATCGAAGTATCTTTTCATTGGTTCTTTCTGTTCATCAAAGCCCGAACGAATAAACCTAATGTCTTTCTTCTTGCACCACTCTTCAAACAGATCTTCAGCTACCCTGCCTTTGCATCTGTTCTCGTAAGTATCTGTTGCTTTATTCTTCATCCCATTCATCAAACATTACTATAAACTTTTGGGTATCACCCATCAGTCCAAGGATATTGTGATCGATCCACTCAACAGCTTCACTCTCTTCCATCTTCTCCACCTCTATGAAGTGGTACAGTAGTTGTCCGTAGTCATAGATATAATATCCATTCGTATCAACACCTACGATACAGTTGTCTAACCCATCCAATCGGATGGCATAATTGTCTTGAGGCATAATCATTTCATTCTAGTTCTCCAATATAATTTAGCACAGTCTTTAAAGATTTGTATACCGTTCTTTTTCTCTGCATCTTTCCATACTTTATGGTGATGCTCCCGTGTATCAGCATCAATGATGACACTGATACATTCGGGTAGATAATCTAGGTTACTTTTTCTTTTTATTATGTCAGCTTCAATGGCTAACTGATAACAATCTTTAGGATAAGTCTTAGCTTTTCCTTTGGTATTAGTTCTCACCTTGTAGTCACATAAAATTATTTTATCATCCTTGTACCCAATGAAGTCAACTGATCCTGCTGTCTTGATCTTGTCACAGGTTACCAACTCCTCGACACCAACAGGTATTACTTTATTATCATTGATCCATTCAACAAAAGGATAAGCAAACTCTGACCAACAATCTTCTTCCCATTCATCGGTTGGTACTATGATCTCTGACACCTGCTTCTCGATCTCGTGGTGTACTGCTGTACCAAACTCACTTGAGTAAACTGTATCACCTGTCACGGGGTGTTCTCGTGTGCCGTAGCACAGCTTCTCGATCTCTTGCCATACTAAGTTGGGGTACTTACGAGCTAGGTCTGTCATCATTCGGGGTCGATAGATGTTGTCGATAAAACTATCTTTCATTATAGATAGTATTGTTGTTACTGATGGGTATACTTTTGTTTTCTTCTTTGCTTGTGCAGGGGTAGTAACATCCTCGTTCAAGAAAGGTTCTTTGTTGCAATCATAAAAATGAGCCATCCCCGAATTAGAGATGGCTCAAGCACACTTGTCAACACAATATATATAAATTATAATTCTTCCATCTCAATAACATATTGGACTGCCTCTCTCAAGGATGTGAAACCCTCTGTCTCTCCACACAACAGCTGACTTTCGTATCCCTCTCTACCTGCTACGGGTCTGAACAATCTGATGTGTCTGTCATCACCCTCTCCATCGTACCAAAAATCTAAACGATTCTCTTGGATGTAGTTCAGTATCTCTGTGTCACTGATTGGTGGCAACTCTTTGTTGATCGGGTAAACATATTTATCCCCGTCCTCTAACTCGTGAACATAAATGTCAGTGAACCTGCCATTGCCTAATAGTTTCTGTACTATTGTATCATCTCCACAACGGGATGCTGACCCGTTGGGAAAAGTGTGTAGTGTTATTTTTTCCATAGTGTTAATAATGTGTTAAGTATATCTAGTTGTCAAGATCCATCTCACTGCATCTTTATCTGTTAATCCTGTGTATAACTGTACCTCTTTGATGAAGCCATCCATAGTAAATACAGTGCCGTCTATCTCTGCCTTATCTGCAAACTCTTGATCAGTTAAATCATATACTGATGTGCCTGCATCTTTAACTACATAGACTCTGACCTCCCACCTTTCGTGTTCCCTTACTGAGTAGTAAGCCCGATCCTTAACTGTAGTCTGACTAAGATAAGTTTCTGTGTTATCGTCCCAAGGTTGCATTCTAAATTCCATAGTCCAACCTTTCTACTTTCATTGTTCCATCATAGTAGTTACAGTTAACCTCATCATCGTGACCGTAGTCACACTGAGCCACATCCTGTGCCTCGTACCTATCACCTGCCTCAACCTCAACTGAGTAGGTGACCAACTCTTTCCATTCTACTTTATACTTTGGCATTAGCTTATGATCCCCGATAAGATTAACATTAATAATAGTATCCCGAACAAGCAGGATGTTAGTACAATAATACTTGAATAAAAGGTTTCTTCTCCACCCTCTACGATTTCATCTAAGTTAATTTTCTTTTTCATATTTTTAGTTATTGATTGATAAAGTTTCTTCATTGAAATGATGGTACAATGCATTGTTAATAGACATAAGTATATCTCTATCGGTTGGTAAGCCCTCTGCATTAGGCTCTGTTTTAGTTACCTCAATGATGAGGTCAAGAAGTTCCCCGTCTGACATTACGGGTTCACCGTCTGTGTGCATCCTCACTCCACCCTTTTCGAGGTAGTCTGAGTACTGATCTAATGATTCTAATGACCAATTAATTTTGAATTTATTTGACATAATATTTTTAAGTTTATATTTGTGGTACATAAGTTCCCCATCCCCTCGTGAGGGATGGGATACTTAAGTATACTGTTAGTAGCAGAGTCTGTGAAAGGATACCTTGTCCTCACATACAATGAAGTTATTGAAGCAGGTCTTACCCCATACTGTATGACCTCCGAAGTTTTTCCAATACTTGACTCCCTCCCTAAGGTAATCCCTTGTTTTGAAATCAATATTAATCTCGTGGATACCGTGATGTTTCTTAAAGAAGTTCACGATGTCCTCACCTGCTAAGTAGAAGCATTTGGCTTCACCTGTCGGGTGTAATGTCACCAAGCTTTGATCCGACTTAGGGTACAGTGTGTCCCCTGTGCAGTCAGCTTTGAAGTATTGCAATGGTACTCTCAAGTAATCTTGATCAAAGCCCTTAAGGTTTTTACCCTCGACCCAATAGAATCTTTGGTCATTAATATTAAGTGCCTGTTGGACGGTCAAGCTGTAGTAGTTCTGATTGGTAATACCATCAACTGACTCGGGTTTATTGTCGTGATCAAATCCTTGGTGAGTCCAATCTGATCGGGTTAAAATCGGGTACTCCCCGATGAGTTTCTTTTTAGTTATAGTTTCCATAATATATTTATTGTGTGTGATTATTTTTTAGTTAAGAAATGTTTGTACTGTTCCTCTGTTAAGGTGTGTGACCAAGAGCCTGTGTAATAGTACCAAGCTAGTTTCTCTAGGTGCTTGATCTGCTCGTCTGACAGGTGATTGTTTAGCTCATCCTGTGGTACTGCAATGTCATCGATCTCTACAATCTTAAAGGCATCCTCATCCTCTGATGCCTCGGTGTAGAAGCCCTCGTCACCATCGTAGTGGACATCGAATTTCAAACGGCAAGCTATATTTAATTCACCGTTGTGTGAGTAAAGAGTAAGGTACTCTTCCTCTATGCTAACATTTTTTTCGTAGTAATAATTGCTCATTGTGTGTATATATTGTTTATAGTTTATAATAAAGTCAAGGTTAAAGATTGCCCCCTTTCGGGGGCATATCTGTTAGGCATTAATGATTAGGTCAAATGCTTTCTGTGCTTCCTGTGATGCCTTGAATATCAGTGTCTTATCTTTCTTAAGCTGTGATGCCCAACTGTTGCAGTAAGCCTGTGAGTTGGCAAATAAACTTGTATTTAATAAGCCTACTCGATTGCTTAGAAATGATGCTGTGATCTCTGCTACAAGCTCCTCACGGGCATATGGATCTGATCCGAACCCTGCACTCTCGAGACGGTTCAATCTGTCCTCGTGACCTGTGCTGTGTGCCATCTCGTGAAAGATTGTGTGGTAGTACTCACCTGTACTTTTGAAGTCAGCCTGTGGTACGATCTCGATGTAATCTTGAGACGGTGTGTAGAAGCACCTGCTTTGCTTTCCCTGTAGGTTTAATCTAATGCTTTCTCTCTCGATGTAATCATCAATTAGATCCTCTGATTCTTGGTCACCACAGATCAAATCACCTGCATTTATTGGCTCTGATTTGACAACCTTGGTCTCATCAAATAGATCGGTCTGTTCGATATTAAATACATTATAGTAATGATCTTTAAATATCTTTACTGCCTTGCCCTGTCTTACCAATTTCTCGGCTTCTCTCTTTTGCTCGGGTGTCTTAGTAATTATCTTTTTACCTAGTGTACCATCGGGGTTTTTCTCTAATATAGTCACTGACCAAAAGATGACCTGTGTGGATTTAGATCCCTTTAATATCTTGCCACCCTTGGCAGAAATCTGCTTAAAGGATGCCCACTGACCTGTGGAAAAATCCTGCAAATGGCACTCTAAATCTAAGATCATTGTATTGATCCCTCGATAAGCTGTGCCTGTTGTGAAGTTAATATGGCTGTGCTTGGTACTGCAATAATCACTGCCATATGATGTGATCCAAGGCTTAGTCCAAGGTGCTGTTCCCTGCTCTAATGCCTTGATGAATTTGTTAGTAATTGTCTCGTTGAGATCGAATTTTTTAGCTGTTTTTTTCATATATATTTTGTGTTTAGTTTGTGTGTAATTTATTAAATAATTGCATTGTAACATACCCGTCAATACCCCCAAAAATGTCGATAAATGAACCGAGCATCACCATAAATGAAACTATTTTCACAAAATTGCATAAATCGGGTTTCATAATCGTGTATAAATTCTAAGCAAATCATTGTAAATGAAACTTCCTAACGGTTTTCGGATTAGCAACAATCTCCATAAAGGTATCTATAAGGCTCTGTACGGGATCAATATTCGTTTTGATACCTATGTATGCACCCTCTATAAACACCTCATACAGGGCATCCTCGAGCATTCTCATTAAGAGACCCTTATTGAGACTGAGCCTAAATCCCACCCTAATCCCTGCCCCTAATATCATCACATCATTATACCTTGATATGATACATCTCACTTAAAGAAAATAAAAACATATCCTCATATCAGGATACGATGATGGGAAAAAAGAGGATCACTGATAATGAGACCCAATCTCAACAAGCCTTAATGATATTGAGACTCAATCTCAACTACGGGGGGAGTCAAGTATTGGAAAAACTTCGGAGGTCATACAGTATGG
>CAACVD010000086.1_pt1 | contig 36642 bp, 29 predicted proteins | sample 2381771 | NCBI WGS metagenome assembly CAACVD01 (sample SAMEA5211965, study PRJEB30684) | marine metagenome | biome: Marine; feature: Epipelagic; material: Water | collected 2015-10-15 | depth 15 m
TGAATCATGAAACTACTATTGAAGGTCAAACTATATTTTTAGCAGAACGTGTAACTGAATTAATGCAACCACGATTAATTACTGATCGTACCATCATTGATGTTATGGCTTTCACAAAATGTGCTAGGAAAGTTAGTTACATGGATGGGGATGCCTTTGAAGATTACTCCAGACGTTTTATAGCCCAATACCACTATATTTTTTATATTTCCCCAGATGGCATGGATATTGAAGATAATGGAATTCGTGAAACAGATGTTGACTATAGACGCCAAATTGATGAAGAAATTCAAAAACTTTTACTTAAACATCGCCCTGTTGTTCATACTCTTAAAGGAACAACTGAGGAACGTATTGGACAAATAATGAAAACTATTCAATTTTAATATTTATTAACATGAAATTATGGAAATGGATTATAGGATTACTCGCAATGTTAGGAGGAGCGGCAGCATTAGCTTCCACCCAAAAGAAAAAAGAGTACGATAAAAAAGTTAAAGAAAACCAAGATCAGATTAAAGCTGTAAAAGTTAAAACTCGTAAAGTAGAAAAAGCTAAAGCAGAGACTAAAAAACAAATTACTGAGTCTAAAAAGAAAACTACTGCTACTAAAAAACAAGTTAAAGATACTACAACAGCTAAAAAAACTGTTAAAAATTTTGAAGATAAGTACCGCAAAAAAAGACCTGGCCGTCCAAAAAAGAAAGCATGAAACATTTACTATTAACTCTATTTTTAGGAGTATCTAGTATTTGTTATTCACAAGATACCCTTCAAATTCCTGCAGTGGAACTTGAAGAGTTTTTTTTAGCCTTAGATACTCTCGAAGTTCAGGATTCACTAAAATCTAACTTAATTTTAGATTTAGAAAGAACTATTAAATTATATGAATTACTTGCTGAACAAGATAGTTTAGTTATAAAATTTAAAGATGAAGAAATTTATCTTCTAAACGAACAAATCCAACTCCACTTAAATAGATTAGATGAAGTAGATAAATGGTATAATAAACCATCAGTGGGAATAACAGCAGGATTTTTAGGTACCATACTTTTAATTCAAGCCCTCGATTATACACTCCCTGAATGAGTGATTTAAAACAAATAATAAGACAGGAGTATCTAAAATGTGCTCAGGATCCAATCCACTTTATGAAAAAGTATTGTATGATCCAGCACCCCCAAAGAGGTAGAATTAGCTTTCATTTATATCCTTTTCAAGAAAAAGTCCTAAACCTATTTCAGGATAACCCTTACTCAATAATATTAAAATCCCGCCAGTTAGGCATTTCTACTCTATCTGCTGGGTATTCTTTATGGTTAATGATCTTCCATAAGGATAAAAATATTCTTTGTATTGCTACCAAGCAAGAAACAGCCAAAAATATGGTTACAAAGGTAAAATTTATGTATGAAAATTTACCTTCTTGGCTTAAAGTAGATTATGAAGAAAATAACAAATTAGCCCTTAGATTACAAAACGGATCACAAATTAAAGCTACTTCAGCATCAAGTGATGCAGGTAGATCGGAAGCAGTATCACTTCTAATAATTGATGAGGCGGCATTTATTGAAAATATTGGTGAGATATGGGCTTCAGCTCAACAAACACTTGCTACTGGTGGTGGGTGTATAGCATTATCTACTCCTTATGGCACTGGTAATTGGTTTCACCAAACATGGGTTAGAGCAGAAGCTAAAGAAAATGAATTCCTTCCTATTAAATTGCCTTGGTATGTTCATCCTGAACGAAACCAAGATTGGAGGGACAGACAAGATGAATTACTAGGAGATCCTAGATTAGCCGCACAAGAGTGTGATTGCGACTTTAGCACATCTGGAGACGTTGTATTCTACTCAGAATACATGGAATTTATAGAAAAAACAACTATTAGGGAACCTCTTGAAAGACGAGGAGTTGATCAAAACCTATGGATTTGGGAACCAGCAGATTACACTAGATCCTATATGATCTCAGCTGATGTAGCTAGGGGAGATGGTAAAGATTATTCGGCATTCCATATTTTTGATATTGAAAGTGCAACTCAAGTAGGTGAATATAAGGGCCAAGTATCAACTAAAGATTTTGGCCATATACTTACTGCAATTGCTACTGAATACAATAATGCTTTACTTATAGTTGAAAATGCTAATATAGGATGGAGTACAATTCAAACTATAATTGAAAAAGGTTATCAAAATTTATATTACTCCCCCAAATCTGATAACATTAGTGTAGATTCTTATTTACAAAATTATGAAAATACTTCTAATATGACTGCTGGTTTTACTATGTCAAGTAGAACTCGTCCTATGGTTATTGGTAAATTTCAAGAATATGTTGGTGATAAAGGAGTTACTATCCAATCAAAACGTTTAGTTGAAGAAATGAAAACTTTTGTTTGGAAATATGGTAGAGCTGAAGCCCAACAAGGTTATAATGATGATTTAGTAATGAGTTTTGGCATAGGTCTTTATGTAAGAGACACTGCACTTAAATTTAGACAACATGGGGTGGATGTAACTAAAGCCGCTTTAGGTTCATTTCATAAAACTACTACAACATACCAAGGAGCTTACTTCTCTACAGGTCAAGATAATCCTTATCATATGGATAATGGAAAGGGAGGAACTGAGGACTTTAGTTGGCTTTTATAATATTTATCCATATATTAATATACCATGGCTGATACAAGCGTATTTACAAGATTAAGAAGATTATTTTCTACAGACGTACTAATCCGTAACGTAGGAGGAAGTAAACTAAAGACATTAGACTTTAGTAAATATCAACAAACGGGACAAGTTGAAACTAATTCAATGGTTGATAGATACAATAGATTGTATACTACTAACCAAATGCCCGTTTATAACCCTGCCCTTAACTATCAAACATTAAGAACTCAACTATATTCCGATTATGAAGCAATGGATACTGATGCTATCATTGCTTCTGCTTTAGATATATTAGCGGATGAATCCACTCTTAAAAACGATATGGGTGAAGTCCTTCAGATTAAATCATCTGATGAAAACCTTCAGAAAATTCTTTATAATCTCTTTTATGATGTTTTAAATATTGAATTTAATCTTTGGATGTGGATTCGCCAAATGTGTAAGTATGGTGATTTTTTCCTAAAATTAGAAATAGCAGAAAATTTTGGAGTTTACAATGTAATTCCTTATACTGCTTATAACATTATTAGAGAAGAAAAAATTAGTGAATCTAATAACCACCAAGTAGACGTTAAATTTAAATTCGACCCAGATGGTTTAAGTGGAGGTGGAGAATATGGTGGTTACTTTGGAGGATTACAAAGTGCAGGGGGTAATTCAGCAAATTCTAGAGCTATATATTTTGATAATTATGAAATAGCTCATTTTAGACTTCTATCAGACGTAAATTATTTACCTTATGGTAGAAGTTATGTAGAACCTGCACGTAAATTGTTTAAACAATATGTACTTGCTGAAGATGCTATGTTAGTACATAGAATAGTACGTGCTCCTGAAAAACGTATTTTTTATATCAATGTTGGTGCTATCCCACCTGCCGAAATAGAAAACTTCATGCAGAAAACCATTTCTAAAATGAAGCGTACTCCTTATATTGATCAAAATACTGGAGATTATAACTTAAAATACAACATGCAAAACATGTTGGAAGACTTTTACATTCCTGTTAGAGGTAATGATGCTTCAACTAAAATTGAAACTACTCCGGGTTTAAATTATGATGGTATCACGGATGTTGAATACTTAAGAGATAAATTATTTGCTGCTCTTAAAGTTCCCAAAGCATTTTTAGGATATGATGAAAATACAGATGGTAAAGCTACTCTTGCAGCAGAGGATATTAGATTTGCTCGTACTGTAGAACGTATCCAAAGAATTATTCTCTCGGAATTATATAAAATTGCTGTTGTCCACCTTTACACACAGGGCTATGATGGTGATGATTTAGTTAATTTTGAAATTAATTTAACTACTCCTTCAATCATTTATGATCAAGAAAGAGTAGCATTAATGAAGGAAAAAATGGACTTAGCCCAACAAATGGTTGATTCCAAATTATTCCCCTCTGATTTTATTTATGATCACTTATTCCACTTTAGTGAAGATGAATATCATGAATTTAGGGATTTAGTTAGAGAAGATTCTAAACGTACCTTTAGAAATGCTCAATTAGAAGCAGAAGGAAATGATCCTGTAGAAACAGGTCAATCATATGGCACACCTCATGATTTAGCTTCATTATATGGGAAAGGTAGGTACTATGATGATCCTGATAATGTTCCTGTAGGATATAATGAAAAGGAAATGGGCCGACCCGAAGAAAAAGTCTCAAACATTAACACTCAGGACGGTAATTTTGGTAAAGATAGATTAGGTGTTGATGCAATGAAAGGTAAAGAAAATGAATCAGATTCGATTCGACCTACATATAAAGGTGGTTCTCCGTTAGCTTTAGAAGCTAGAACAACTTACTTACAAAATAAAGATATGCTCAAAAGGATTCCGATAAATCGCAAACAGTTAGTATTTGAACAAGATGAGTCATTACTTGATGAAAATAATCTAAAGGAGTAAAAATCTTTATATATTTATAAAAAAGCCTATCGATGAAAATCAAACATTCTAAGTATAAGAATACGGGTCTTTTATTTGAGCTTCTAGTGAGACAAATAACGGCTGATACCCTTAACGGCGGTTCGTCTCCATCATTAAACATTTTAAAAAAGTCTTTTGCAAACACTGAATTAGGTAAAGAGTATAAACTTTATGAATCTTTATTTAAAAGTAAAAATATTAGTGAAGGCAAGGCTGAAATTACACTAAATACTATTTTAGAAGCTACCCGTAAACTAAATAGAAGTGCTTTAAGAAGAGAAAAATATAATCTTATTAATGAAATCCGCAAGCACTATAATATTAATGAATTTTTTAGACACCAGGTCCCTAATTATAAAGGGTATGCTGCTTTCTATAAATTAATAGAAATCTACAACTCGGATAAATTATCCGAAACTGAAGCAATTATTGATAATAAAATTACTATACTTGAATGTTTAACTAAACGTCCTATTAGTCAAAAGAAAGTCAAACAAGATTTAATTGAAGAATTTGCTAAATACGATAAGGATTTAAGAGTACTTACTTATAAAGTAATGCTTGAAAAATTTAACGGTAAGTATGCTAATTTAAATACGGGACAAAAAGAAGTACTTAAAGAGTTTATGAACTCAATTGATAATACACCTCGTTTAAAAGAAATTTATAATAATAAAATTAATGAGGTTAAAAAAATACTTAAATTCCAAGCTAAAAAAGTAAAAGATGACGCTACTAAAATTAAATTATTAGAAGTAGTTAAATTACTTAAAGAAATTGATAAGGGTTCTCGTATCAATAATGATGATTTAATTAATCTCCTTCAATATTACCAATTGACAGAAGAATTAGCCCTAGTAAAGTAATGGCAACAATTAAACCTAAAGATTTAAACCCTAACTTCCTCAAAAAAATTGAGGACAAATATGGACCTATCCCAGCCCAATCTTTCTTTTCAGATAATTTGGATACATATTTTAAAGCTAATAAACCCGAAGAGAGAGGAGAAGGTGGTGGTATTACCCATGAAATTATTAAACTTCCTAGTTTTATAGAATTATTTAAAACCTTAGGTGATGCTAAAGAAATTGCTAAAGATTTAAGCACTCAAAAAGATTTAAGAGGAGATACTACTTATAAAGAACAAGCAAAACAAGTAGCCAAAACCTTTAACGACTTTAGAACCTTTTTTAGAAACAACTACCCAGACCAGTATTCAATGATTAGAAAAGCAGTCCAGGAAATATCTACAACTGCAGGTTCCCCGGGTTACAACACACCTTATGCTTTTAGAAAAAAAGGATCTAAAGCCCCTGAAAGTCAATATATTAAAATAGGTTACCAACCAGTTAACCGAAAGGCTTTAAGAAAAAAATCAAAGGCATTTGATTATGTAGATTTATATAAAGATTGATATTTATAACCATGAAGACACTTCAAGAACAATATAACTTAATTAAAGAAGGAAAAGGACATAAAGATGTGTTTACAAAGGAAGCTAAAAGATTGTTTCCTAACATTGTTCCTAATAGCGCTACATTTAACCAAACTACTAAATTGTTAAAACAACGTAGCGTAATTAATGAAAATATTTTCCCTCTTATGCCCTCCTCAGCATTAAATCCCTTCACTACCTTTGATAAATTTATTAATGAAGAAGCAAAAGCTGAAGAAAAAAAGACAACTAAAGAAGTAAACCAAGCAGAAACTGCTGGTTACGACTATAAAGATCCCAAAAACTTAGATAACCAAATTTTTGATCAATATCTTAATGGTTTGCAATTTGAGATGGAAAAAAATCCTGAATTAACTCTTGAGGCAGCTAGAGAGGTAGTTGGTAAAAATTTAGAAAAGGATCCTTTATTTTACACAAAAAATGCAGCATTTGGTATTGAAGGCTTAGGCTACACAGATGAAGCACCTGGTTTAACCCCCAAAGAAATTACTGGAAAACATAAATCCTCCGGCTACGGAGACTTAAAAGAAAATAAAATGAAAGAACTAAATAACTTTAGAGAATTCCTTAGTGAAGACGTGGAAGAAAAAAAAGTAGTCTCCGAAAATATTAACTCTGATGATTTAAAAGAATTGTTAGAAGAGGCAGTAGCTGGAATACCTTCAATTGGTAATCCTTTTGCTGATCGTCCAAAAACTAAATATGAAAATAAATTCGAATCCTTCCTTTCAGAAGAAAAAAAGGACATGGACGAAGAAAAAAAGGACATGGACGAAGAGAAAAAGGACATGGACGAAATGAAAGACATGGATGAGGAAAAAGATATGAAAAAAGAAGAAAAAGAGCCTAAAAAAGAAGGCAAAATGAAGTACCAAGAAGTAGTCAAAAAAGCCGAAAAACTAGGCGAAATGGCTAAAAATAAGGTAATGATGGAAGTTTATGGTAAGAAAAAAAGAGAACTAGAAGAAACCTTAGGTACTATAAATGAAGATTCTAACCTATCGGAATTTATTGATGAGACCAAAAAGAAAGAACTTCAAAATGAAATTGCTTTATTTGAAAAAGCATATATGACTGCTGAAGCTAATTATAACACTAACAAATGAGGCAAACCCTTATAGAAACTCAACTCTTTGAGATTCCTCCCCAGGCACTAACTGAGGCTAAAACATCCGAAAGAGGTAATTTACTCGTTTCGGGTAGGCTTCAGGCTGCTCAAACTAAAAATGGTAATGGTAGATATTACCCTAGAGAAATTTTACAAAGAGAAGTTAAAAACTATAAGGACGGTCCTGTTAAAGAAAACAGAGCATTAGGTGAATTAGACCACCCTGATTCCTCTATTATTAATCTAAAAAATGTATCTCATAATATTAAAGATATTTACTTTGAAGGAGATGATGTAATGGGTTTAGTAGAAATCTTACCTACCCCTTCAGGCAACATACTAAAAGAGTTATTTAAAAACGGAATTACCGTAGGTATTTCTTCTAGAGGTATGGGTAGTTTAAAACCCGGCCAAAATGGAGTCCAAGAAGTACAAGATGATTTTGAATTGTTATGCTTTGATTTTGTATCAACCCCATCAACTCCAGGAGCTTATATGCATACTATTAAGGAAGGTTTAGATTCTATACCATTTAAACCCAACAAATATAGTAAAGTAAATGAAGTAATAACAGAAATATTATGTAATAATGGACAATGTCCAATAATTTAAAAAAAGAAGCGCGATAAAAATCGCGCTTCAATTTTTTTCATATATGTAGATGTGAATATACCGTCAGTTTATACGGTATCCTATATTATTAATCACTATTACGCTTCTACAGAATAAGCGTACTTTCCCAAAAAATTTCGGAATAATGGCAAACAGAGATTTGTTAGCAGACGCTATTGCAGATGCAAAAGCAGTCAAAGAAGTCGCTATCGCTAATGCGAAAGCCGCTTTAGAAGAAGCTTTCACACCTCATCTTAAGGACATGCTTGCTCAAAAAATTAATGAAATGGAAGATATAGATGAAGATCTAGAACTTGCTGAAGTTGATAAAGAGAAAAAGATGGACGAAGAGAAAGAGATGGACGAAGCTTACGGTAAAAAAGACATGGATGAAATGGAGGACATGGACGAAAAAAAGGACATGGACGAAATGAAAGACATGGATGAAGAACTCGATTTAGAAGAAATTCTAGCCGAGTTAGAACTCGAGGAAGAAGAACTCGAAGAATACGGTGGAAATATCGACCCAGGTGCTGAACCTAAGTCATTTCTTAAGAAAAAACCTGATTACGCTCAACTTGAAGAAGATGAAAATATGGATGAAGGTAAAAAAGAAATGGACGAAGAAAAGGACATGGATGAAGCTAAGGACAAAATGGACGAAGCTGAAGAAGAAATGGAAGCCGGTGACGAGGAAATTAACCTTGATGACATGAGCGAAGACGATTTAAAGTCTATGATTGAAGATGTTATTGAAGACATGATCGAAGACGGTGAACTAGTTCCTGGTCCTAACGCAGATGAATCTGAAGAAGAAGAAGCTGAGGATACAGACGATGGAATAGAAGGTGATGCCGACGTAGACATTGAAGTTGATGATATCGACCTTCAAGAAGGTAAAGAAGACATGGATGAAGCTATGATGGGTATGGATTCCTTGATTAAAGCTTTCAAAATGTTAGGTGACGGTGCTAAAAAAGCTTTCATGAAAGCAATTGAATTTGAAATCCCAGGTATTGCCCCAGGAATGGGTTACTACAGGGAAGGCAAAGAAGAGCTTGATGAAGCTAAAGAGGTAATTACCCAACTACGTTCTAACTTAAATGAAGTAAATCTTCTTAATTCTAAATTGCTCTACACTAATAAGATTTTCAAGAATAAAAACTTAACTGAAAATCAAAAAATTAAGGTTCTTAAGGCTTTTGATAAAGCCGAAACTGTTAAGGAAGCAAAAAGAATCTTTGAAACTCTTAATGAAAACTTAGTAACTAAATCTACTAAGTCTAACATTAGAGAATCAAGAGGTGCTGCTTCTAAGCCTGCTGGCGTTGCTCCCAAGCGTACTATAAATGAAGGTATTGTGGCGGAAGATGCTATGGTAAATCGTTTTAAGCAACTCGCAGGTATTAAATAATTTTAACCTTTAAAAAAACAAAAAATGTCAAACTTAAATTCTCTTTTAGAGAGCTCTAATCAGTGGAAGTCGATGCAAAGCGACGCCGCTAGATTAGCAAATAAGTGGAACAAGACAGGTTTGTTAGAAGGTCTCGGAAGTGAGACTGAAAAGAACAACATGTCTTTGATCCTCGAAAATCAAGCAAAACAACTCGTTGTTGAGTCGTCTCAAACTAGTGGTGGTGTTAGTAACGGTGCCGCCTTTGCAGGTGGTCAAGGTGAACAGTGGGCTGGTATCGCTCTTCCTCTCGTAAGAAAGGTATTTGGTCAAATCGCAGCGAAAGACTTCGTTTCGGTACAACCAATGAGCTTACCTTCTGGCCTCGTATTCTTCCTCGACTTCCAGTATGGTGGTGGCGGTGGTACTGTAAGCCAAGAAGGTAAATTTGCCACTGGATCTGATGTATTTGGTAACTCTTCTATGTATGGTAAAACTGATCAGTCAGATTCTCCAACAGATGGTTTATATGGTGCTGGTAAGTGGACTTACTCTACTAATGTAACTAAATCTGATGGTTTAGCAGTTGCCGCTGTAGCCACAGCCTCTCAAGCTGATATAGGATTCGACTCGGATCTTGAGGCTAAAGCTACTGCTGGTACTATTCTTAAAGCAACTGTCATAAACTTAGGTGACTTAAATGTTGATAAAGAAGGTGCTAGAGGTATTTTAGTTACTAATTACAGTGGTTCTGCAAGAGTTGCTTCTGAAAACTACTCTCAATTCAATACTATTACTACAGATGGTACAGGTTCATTCCTCTTTGATGCGAAAACTCAAACTCTCACTGGTACTCCTACAATTGAGATCCTTTACTCAGTTCAACCAACTGCACAATTAAGAGGTGATTTCGAAGATGGTAATAACAATCTTAACGATTTTAACAACCCAATCGATATCCCTGAAATCAATGTTAAGCTTAAGTCTGAAGCAATCGTTGCTAAGACTAAAAAGCTTAAGGCTGTATGGACTCCTGAATTTGCTCAAGATTTGAATGCTTACCACAGCTTGGATGCTGAGGCTGAGTTAACTTCAATCATGAGTGAATACATCGCTCTTGAGATCGATTTGGAAATCCTCGGTATGTTGATGGAAAATGCTCTTACTACTGAGTACTGGTCAGCTAAAAACAACAATAAGTTTACTGCAACATCAGGAGGTGCTGACACATCAGATCCTTTCTACAACACCCAAGGCCAGTGGTTCCAAACCCTCGGTACTAAGATCAACAAGGTATCTAACAAGATCCACCAGTTGACCTTAAGAGGTGGTGCTAACTTCATTGTTTGCTCTCCTACTATCGGTACTATCTTGGAATCTATTCCTGGATTTGCTGCCGCTGATGGTGCTGATGCTGACACTATGAACTACGCATTTGGTATCCAAAAAGTAGGTAACTTAAACCAAAAGTACCAGGTTTACAAGAACCCATACATGACTGAGAACGCAATGCTCTTAGGATTTAAAGGTTCTCAATTCTTGGAAACAGGCGCTACTTTCGCTCCTTATATTCCATTAATTATGACTCCTCTTGTGTACGATCCTGATACCTTTACTCCAAGAAAAGGTCTCTTAACTCGCTACGCTAAGAAGATGTTAAGACCTGAATACTACGGTAAGATCTTCGTTAACGGTTTAAATACCCTCTAATTAGATCTTAATCTAAGGTAAAGAAAGCCCCGCTTCGGCGGGGCTTTTTATTTCTCTAGTAGTTAGTACATATTTATAGTAAACAATAAAGTTACACAAAATGAAAGAAACTCCCTCGCAATTGCCTATACCGGCATTCGTTATGAACTTCCCCTTTACTTTAGACACTGCTGTTCCTAATAATATTTGGATGCAGGAAATGGAACCCGAAGATTTAGCTATTAATAAAGGAAACGCTTACCGACAATTTTTAGATTTATATCAATTTGTAGCAGGTAATTCCTTAGTTTACACACTTCCTTCTACAGGCAATTTTCAAGATTTAGTGTATGTGGCTAATATAGGATTACAACTTCCTCATATTAAGGATTCAAATAATATTATTATGTCTAATTTTACTTCTGAACCTCGACAAGGAGAAGAAAAAGTTGGAAAACTATTCTTTGAATCAATGGGATATAAAACCCACACATGTCCTTTTAAATGGGAAGGTGAAGCAGATTTAAAATACCTTTACGATAATGTTTATATAGGAGGATATGGTCAACGCTCAGACATCCAAGCCTTTGAGTGGATGGAAAAGGAATTTGACATGAATATCATTAAAATTGAAATGGTAGATGAATATCTTTACCATCTTGATTGTTGTATTTTCCCGTTAACTAAAGATAAAACGTTAATTTGTACGGAACTCTTCACTCCTGAAGAACTAGCACAAATATCACAATATACTGATGTAATAGACATAAGTGTTGATGACACTTACAACGGTATTGCTAATTCTGTTAGATTAGGTAATATGATTTTATGTGCCTCAAATATTTCTGAACTTACTAGAGCAGATGAAAATTATGAAGCAGAAAAAGCTAAAATTAATACACTAGAAAAAATATGTTTTAACGAAGGATTAGAACCAGTATTTTTTAACATTTCAGAATATATGAAATCAGGAGCTATGTTAAGTTGTATGATAATGCACTTAAATTATATAGACCAAACTAAATCTCTTCTTTAATGGCTCAATATTTAGAAGATTGGCTCGAAGGAGAAGTCGCAGAACTTTCTAAACTCCCAGTAGGTGAACTTTCTAACACCTTCTTTTTTAGAGACCCTATGCGCCCTAACTATATAGATCATAGACACTTTTACTCCCCGGCAGATGGTACTATTTTATATCAAAAATATGTAAAAGATGCTACTGATCCTATTGTAGAAATTAAAGGTATAGATTATACATTACAAGATGTGTTGGGAAATAAGTTTTATAACCAACCATCTCTCGTAATTGGTATATTCATGTCGTTTTACGATGTACATATAAATAGAATACCATATGGCGGTATATTACAGTATAGAGGGCTAGATCCTATTGAATCTACTAATAAACCTATGCTTGCTACTGAAAAAGATATTCTTAATGCTGCCATTAATCCTAACAATATGGATTATTTAAAGTATAATGAGAGAATGCTTAATAAAATATATTCTCCTCAATTAGATTATACTTACTTCCTAATCCAGATCGCGGATGAAGATGTAAATGTAATTGCTCCTTTCATTAACGATCAAAATGCTCCTGTTTCACAAAATGAACGTTTCTCATTAATAAGATGGGGTTCACAAGTTGATTTGGTTCTTCCTTTGGATGAAAGATACGATTTTGACCTTGTCTTAGAAGATGAAATGCATGTAAATGCAGGTTTAGATAAATTAGTCAAAATTAATTTTAGAGATGACCCATTTCAACAACACCAAAAAAGCTGAAGAAATCTTCAGAGAAAAAAAAGTAGTGAAAAACCCTATAAAATTTAAGATTCAACTTAATGATGAACAAAAAGAAGCTAAACAATTAATTCTAGATAATACCATTACTCTTTTAGCGGGTCAGGCTGGATCCGGGAAAACATTACTGGCATGTCAAGTAGCACTAGATGGATTATTAAGAAGAGTATACGAAAAAATTATTATTACTAGACCAACTGTTTCAAAAGAAGAAATAGGATTCCTTCCTGGTGATTTAAGAGAAAAAATGGATCCTTGGGTTCAGCCTATTTATCAAAATTTATTTATGTTATATGATAAAGCTAAGGTTGAAAAACTTATAGCAGATGGTAAGATAGAAATTGTTCCTGTATCATTTATGAGAGGTAGAACATTTTTAGATTCATGTGTTATTGTAGATGAAGCACAAAACGTAACTCATGACCAAATGGAAATGATTACTACCCGTTTAGGTTTAAGATCTAAAATGATGGTGTGTGGTGATGATTATCAAATTGACTTAAAAAAGAAAGCAGACTCAGGATTTAAATATTTATATAAGGCATCATGTAAAGTTAAAAATCTTGAAGCAATTACACTTACGTCTAACCATCGTAATGAAATTGTTGAAGATTTAAGAGATTATTACATAGATAACCCTGTTTATTAATATTTATACGAAAATACTATGGCTGCTGGAAAATACTCATTTAAAATTGAACAAGGTGCTACTTTAGATTTTGAGCTAGCATATAAAGATTCTGGTTCTAATCCTATTGACTTAACAAACTACCAAGCTAGGATGCAAATCAGACCTTCTGCCGGGTCTGAAACTGTTTATTTAACCCTTTCTAGTAGTTTAGAGGCTGATGGTACTGGGCTTAGTCTAAGTGGCTCAGACGGATTAAACCCTGCAACTTCAGGTACCATAGGAGTATTCATCTCAGCTAATTCATCCTCTCAACTTGATTTTAATGAAGCTGTTTACGATTTAGAAATAGCTACTGGAAGTACTTACCCTACAGTAACTAGAATATTAGAAGGAAGTATCCAGTTAAGTAAAAATGTAACATTAGGTAGCTTTGCATAATGGCTGGTACTCAAATAAATGTTCAAAAAGACGGTCAAAACATAGTAATAATAACGGACAACAATAACAGTACAAATGTAAGTGTTGCCCAAAGAATTACAAATGTTGTTGATGTTATTGAAATAGGACCACAAGGTCCTTCAGGTACCGATGGTGTTTCAGGCTCACAAGGTCCTAAAGGTGATCCTGGGCAAATTGAATTATTTGATGATTTAGTTGTAACAGGCAGCTTATCGGCATCTGGGAATTTTATTGTAGGACTTGGTAATCAGCGTAACATCCAATTAAACCAAGGAAGCCAATTTCTTGCTACTAACCCAGTAATTACTTCTAATTTTACCCAAATTGAATTTCAAAGAGATATTTTTATGGGGCTTAATGGGGGTATTGGTAGTACAGTTCCTTCTAAAATATTCTTTGATACTTCAGATACTTTTATAGCGGCTGACCAAGAAAATCCTGAAAATTTAGAAATTCATGCTGATAATGATATTGAACTTCGTCCTGATGGTATAGTTCATGCTACAAGTATAATTAGTGCTAGTGGTTTTACAGGTAGTTTAGAAGGTACTGCTTCATTTGCTGATGATGCATTAAGCTCTTCATTTGCAACTACTGCTTCTCATGCTGTGGATGCCCTAAGTTCTTCATTTGCTACTACTGCCTCATTTGCACTTAATGTTCCCCCTCAAACGGGTTTCCCCTTCACTGGTAGCGCTGGAATCTTAGGTAGCTTAGATGTAGATGGTCCCATTACTGCTAGCGGGCTAACCCTTCAGGGAATACTTAACACAAACAATAATGATATTAACACAGGTGACGGTGAAATTAACTCTGATGGTGGATTTAATGGAGATTTAGATGGAACAGCTTCATTTGCTTCAAATGTAGATAAAACCTTAGGGGATCTTAAAGTAAACCAAGATTTAATAGTAGTAGGTTCAGCAAGTATTTCAGGCAGTTTAGAATTAGGAAGTACAGGTGTACCTACTATTTCTTCTGACAGTAATTTAGTATTAAGTGCTAGTGAAAAAATAGATCTCAGAGGTAGTGTTACTTCTAGTAATGGCTTTACAGGTAGTTTAGAAGGTACTGCCTCATTCGCTACAAGTGCCTCATTTTCTACAACTGCTTCATATGCTTTGAATGCTGGAAGTGGAGTGGGTTTTCCCTTTACTGGATCAGCAGAAATTTCTGGGAGTTTAAACGTTGTAGGTCCCATTACTGCAAGCTTTTTTAAGGGAGATGGTTCTGAATTAACTAATGTTGCAGGCGCTGGTTTCCCCTTCACAGGTTCAGCTAAAATTACAGGCAGTTTAGACATTATAGGCACTATAACATCCTCAGGAGTTATAAGTTCAAGTGGGGGCTTTACAGGTAATTTATCAGGTAGTTTGGAAGGTACTGCTTCATTTGCTACAAGTGCTTCCTATGCTGGTGTTGCGGGTCGATCTTTCTTAGCAACTAGCTTATCTCCTAGTGTAGTAGCAAATTCCGCTTCCCACGCTGAATTCGCAGATCTCGCCGCACTTGCTACAAAAGCAACTTTCACTTCAGAGTGGACATTAACAGCAGACGCTAATAACCATTATATATTTACAGGCCCTGGATTTACAGGATCCGTATCAGATCCTTCGATTTACTTAGTTAGAGGACAAAAATATAAGTTCACTAACAATATGGGTGCCCACCCATTTCAAATTCAATCCACTCCGAATGGTGCCTCCGGAACTGCTTACAATAATGGTGTAACTAATAATGGGGTGTCAAATGGTACTCTTCAATTTGATGTGCCTATGAGTGCTCCTGAAGTACTTTACTACCAATGTACTTCACATAATAATATGGGAGGTCCTATATACATCTCTCACCCTATAAGTGCCTCATTTGCTACTACTGCTTCCCATGCTGTAGATACTGTAAGCTCTTCATTTGCTACAACCGCTTCATTTGCTACAACCGCTTCATTTGCCTTAAATGCCGGAGGTGCTGGAGATGGTTTCCCCTTTACAGGCTCAGCTGAAATTTCAGGTAGTTTAAAAGTAGTTGATAATAAAGATGGAGGAGATGTTACTATTACAATTTTTAATAAAAACACTGACAGCGGACTTGATAAAAATGTAGGAGTTGAATTTAAACATTGGGGTGTCAGTAATGAAACTATAGCTGGTAAAATACTAGCAGGAAAAGAAAGTCCATACAATGGGGTACCTACTAATGTTGATTCTAATCTGAAATTCTTCACAGCACTTAATAATACTAATATTGAAAGATTAAGAATACATTCTAATGGTAATATAAGTGCTAGTGGGGCTATAACAGCAAGTGAGTTTAATGGAAATCTCAATGGAAACTTAGCTACACTTTCGGGTAGTTTAACAATAACAGGTAGTACTAACCAATTAGGAGATATAAATTTAAAAGGTGCCATAAGTAGCAGTGGTGGGCTTAGGATTTATAATGGACTTGTTACAGGATCAGGACAACGAACAATAGAAATAATACCAGGAAATGAAATTGGAAGTACCCCTCCCCGATTAACTACTTCAGAAGACACTCTCGAATTTATAAAAGATGTAAAATTAGGTTTTGTAGATGGTCTCGCAACAACACCTACTAAACTTACACTTTTTGGGGCAGATATGAACATCACCCCCGTATTAACACAACCAGTTAGTCCTAACAGTTTAAAAATTAATATCCCAGGTGATATTCATTTAAATGCCGCTAGTGGTTCTGTTATAATACCTGCGGGAGTAAGTGCTAGTGGAGGCTTTACAGGTAGTTTAGAAGGTACAGCCTCATTTGCAACAACCGCTTCATTTTCAACTACTGCCTCATTTGCCCTAAGTGCTAAAAATTCTAATACTCATTTAGGATTACCTACCTTTACTTATGCAACTGAATCCTCAGACCCTTCTGTAAAAGTAGGATTAAATCAATTTTTAGATATAGATAATGGTATTACACGCGTTTTTGGTTATAACTCAAAATCTCTAAACGATGTTAACCTTGGTGATAATAATAAGTTTTTATATGAAGATGCTGGTTCTAAATTTACTATAATTCATACTAGTTCCGGAGCTTTTAAAACATACACAGCAGATTCTATACACTTAAAAGATTCAAGCACAGGAAGTATGCAATTTACATATACTCCTCTTCTTGTAGCTGGCAGTGGTAGTATAGAAAGTGGAGACACTGTTTTTATGAGAGCAGATCAGTCTTCAAAATTCCAAAAATTTACTTCACCCACTTCTACTGACCAACTTTATCTAAATTTAGGACTAATATCAGGACAAGAAGGATTTAACATCTTAGATGTGAGATACTCTGATGATGAAGTTCAAAATACTGGATTATTAACAACCACTAGTATAGCCTTAGAAGAAACTAGGATATTCCCCGCAATAGCAACTTCATCAAAATTAATATTACACTCAGTTACAGGCAGTTTATTAGGTGATGTTAATGCTAATTCAATTATTTCTTCTACTGTAAGTGCAAGTGGTAAAATTGAAACAGATACCATTAATGCTGATAGTAGTATCACAGGCTCCGCGGCATTAATTTCTACACAACAAGAAAATTCAACTAGCTACCCACAAACTGTAAATGGGCTACTTAAACTAGATCAATCAAATAGTACTAGTAATCCTACTCAAAACAGTAGCACTGCAAGAGGTCTTACCATAGGTAATAGATCAACAGGCTTAAATGCATATTCAGGAATTACATTTGTAGTAAGTAAATCTATAGGTAGAATAGCTTATCAAAAAGTAGACCATAATGGTGGAGGTGACTTTGTTTTCCTTCCTCAAAATAACACCTCTGCCCGCCCTGAATTACTTCGAATTAGTGGTCTTGAACAAAACATAAGTGCTAGTGTTCCTGTTACCGCATCTGGATTACTTTTAGATTATGATTTAATGCCCTCATCTAATCCTGGAATTAAAGGTGCAGTTTACAGAAACGCTTCTAATCAATTATTTATATCTACAGGATCAGCGTAATGGCAAATAACAGTATAAACATAGTAGATCAAAGTAAGATAGTTATTGTTACTGATAACGCTTTAAACACATCTGTTGAGATTGGGTTACCAGAAACTACACAAGTAAATCTAGAGCAATCAACAACTGATATAATTGAAGTTAGCCAACAACAGGGCCCTAGGGGAATTAAAGGGGAAAAAGGAGATGCTGGCCAACTTGAACGTTTTGAAGATTTAGTAGTAACTGGTTCACTTTTTGTAAGTGGAGCGGGGGACATTACAGGATCTAATGCTTCTTTAACAGGAATATTAATAGCTGGGGGAATTACAAGTAGTTTAGAGGGCACTTCTTCATTTGCTATAGCGGCTACAACTGCTACAACTGCTACAAGTGCCTCCCATGCTGAAAATGCTACAAATGCTACAAGTGCTTCCCATGCTGAAAATGCTACAAATGCTACAAGTGCATCCCATGCTCTAACTGCTTCATTTGCTTTAAATGCTGGTGATGGGGTAGGATTCCCCTTCACAGGTTCCGCAGAAGTTTCTGGTAGTTTAAACATTATAGGCCCCTTAACATCCTCAGGTAATATAAGTGCAAGCGGTACTATAACAGCATCTAATCTATCAGGCACTAACACGGGAGACCAAGATTTATCTTCTTACATACAAAACTCTCAAACAGGTTCATTTGTACAAAATTCACAAACGGGTTCATTTGTTGTAACAGGTAGTGATGTTATTTTTGGAGATATTACTGCTTCTGCTATAAGTGCAAGTGAAGGATTTACGGGTAGTTTACAAGGTACTTCTTCATTTGCAACTAATGCCGAAATATCCCAATACACCTCAGAATGGGTACTAACAGCAAATGGTTCGGAACACTATATATTTACTGGACCTGGATTTCCAAGTTTAGAAAATGATCCTAGTATTTACTTAGTTAGAGGACAAAAATATAAGTTCACTAACAATATGGGTGCCCACCCATTTCAAATTCAATCTACCCCAAATGGTGCATCCGGTACTCCCTATAATGATGGTATAGTAAATAATGGAGTGTCAAATGGTACCCTTACATTTAATGTGCCTATGAATGCCCCTGAAGTACTTTACTACCAATGTACTTCACATAATAATATGGGGGGTCCTATATATATTTCTCACCCTGTAAGTGCTTCATTTGCTACTACTGCTTCATTTGCTACTACTGCTTCATTTGTTGTAAGTGCTTCTCATGCCGAAGATGCTTTAAGTTCTTCATTTGCAACTACTGCTTCGTTTATTGCAAGTGCTTCTAATGCAGTGAATGCTTTGAATGCTCAAACTGCTTTTCTTGCTGATATAGCTACAAGTGCATCCCATGCTGTTAGAGCCCGTACCGCATCCTTTGCTGAAACCACTGCTACGGTTTCAACTGCTTCATTTGCACTTACAGCTTCATTTGCTTTAAATGCTGGAGAAGGTACTGGTTTCCCTTTTACAGGATCTGCAGAAATTTCTGGAGGTTTAAATGTAGTAGGTAATATAAGTGCTAGTGGTAATATGAGTGCCTCTTATTATTATGGAGATGGATCCTTCCTAACAGGAACTTCAGGTAATCCTTTCCCATATACAGGCGAAGCTTTAGTTTCAGGTAGTATAGTAGCTACGGGATCAATTAGTGCTAGTGGTAATGTAACTGCTAATGCCTTTTACGGAGATGGATCTAACCTTACAGGAACTAACATTTCCCCCTTCCCATATTCTGGATCTGCCGTAATTACAGGTAGCCTTTCAGTCACCGGTTCTACTACATTAACAGGTAGTTTAGATATTACCGGTTCTGTTACAGCTAGTGAAATAAAAACAGATGAATTTAAAGTTACAGGAAATGGTATTCCTAAAATATCTTCAGTTACTAATATTATATTTGAAGCTACAGACCAAATTCAGATAAGTGCTAGTTTTGTATCTGTATCTTGTGATATATCTGCTTCTAACATTTCTGTTAACAACATGATCCAGTTAAAGGGAACTCAAACTTCTTCTATTTCATCCCCTTCAAACGGTAGTATTATATATGATAGCACCCAGCATAAATTTTTTGGTTATGCTAATGGTAATTGGGTTGCTTTCCATTAAAATGTTTTTTAATAAATGGCGTATAAAAATTACACAGTACTTTTAGAAAAAACTTCTAGTCTTAATATTGGAGACTATGATAAGATTGTAAAAGTTTCTTCTACAGAATATGGTTCCCTTAGTGCACCTATTTTAGCTAAACAATCTTATGTTCCTTCTAGGGCTGTAACTAGTTTGTATTCTAGTTCTTTTACTAGAATAGCAACTTATCAACTTACGGATGCCGAAGCTGCTACTTTTAGAAGTGACCCTAACATCAAACTCATACAACGAGAACTAGATGACTCAGACAACGATCCATCTTTAAGACATATTGTTGGTCCTAACACAGCCTCAGATAATGATTATGGAGCCGATAATAGGGACTATGCAGCATCAATTGACCCAGATGGAGGGGGTGAAGAAAGTTTTACACATGCTAATTTTAGAGTGGTAAGGGGTAGTATCTCTAGCACTGCTTATTGGAATCTTCCCCAGGAAGATCTTAAAATACTAGGAAATTATGCTTTATATCTTCACACTTTACCCTCTGAATCAATATACTCATCTTCTACAGATAACTATTTTGGAAATGAAACCTACAACTTAGTATCAGGATACAATGATGGGGTAGATTCGGTTGACCCATCACATGAAAATTTAGATGTAGCTAATTATGCTATAAATGGAAGAAATGTAGATGTGGTTATAATGGAAGGATCTTCTAATCCATGGCGAAACTATGATGCAAGGCAAAAAACTAACAATAGTGCAATGGATTTTGCACATCCCGACTGGTATGGTTTAGATGGTAAACACAGAGTACAATTTATAGACTGGACCCAATATACAGGAATAGGTTCTCCTAATGGGGGCACTTACGCCCCCGCTAGAGCTTGGAGTGGGGGTTCAAGTTTATATGATGGAACGGGCCATGCCCATAGGCAAATGGTAGCTTCATCCGCAGTAGGAGTTTACAATGGATTTGCTAAAGGAGCTAACATTTACTTTTACCCAGCAAGCCCCGGTAGCTCTGCATCGGTTAACGGGTTAATAAACTTTCATAAAACAAAACCTATTAATCCCGAAACTGGAAGGAGAAATCCTACAGTAGTAAATTTATCTGTAGGTTATATATATCAACATCCCTACCTTCAATATGAATTAGGTAACTTAGCTAGTGGATCTTTTACCTTTACGGAAGAAATGCAAGGGAATGGGAAAGGATTTAGAATTGCATGGGAAGGTCCTGATATTATTTTTGTTAGTCAATCTGGGACTAGACCCCGAGCTAATATAAATATTAACGGTAGGGATGCAGGCGCCACTAAGGCAGCCGTATATAATGTAGGGGCTGCAGGCATTTGGTATTACTCAGGTTCAGGTTTAAGTGGTTTGCAAGATGTTATAAATAACAATATTAACCATTGGTTTACAGCTTCTGTAGATATTTCTACAAATCAAATCCACCTTACTATGTCTTCTGATGGTTATAGAGCAGCTAATCCTAAAATATATACAGGATCCTTAACCGATTTTATTAATGTAGATGGATATCCTGGACCAAGAGGTGGAGAATTCCTCACAGAATTTTCAGGGGGTTATGCTCCTAATACTCACATATCTAAAGTAGTAGTCAAAGGACAAACTGTACTTACAGGCAGTAATTTATTTGTTAATTCTCAACATGGGTATAACCCTAATCCCCCTGTAGATCATTATGGAATTGATAGGAAAGATTCACTTAATGTAAGGTTAGACCCTTTAAAAGATAATGGAATAGTAGATGCGTCTCACCAATTCCCTGCAGGAGGAACAGGCAGAACTCGAGGAGAATTACGCACTTTTTGTGCATTGAACTCAGGTTTTGGGGATGAAAAAAGAACATTAACAAATGCTTTATGGGATGAAGCTGCCGAAGCTGGAATTATAGCAGTAACCTCTGCAGGTAACAATACACAGTTAAGTACTGGAGGTCCTTTTATATCGAATGAAGAAAATCCATTTTATGATCCTGAATTTTACGATGATGACTTATATAATACTTACATTGAAATAGATATTGACTATAATTACCCTCTTGTTACACAAGATCAAGGTCCCCATACTCCCTTAAGATTTCATGGTACTAGTATTGTTAACAATTATCAAATGATTCAAGTGGGGATGCTTACATACATAGTGTCTTCTGCCCCTTATCAAAACAACATTAATACCGTTAGTACAGACTTAAAAGTAGGGTCCGCGTGGAATAACATTGTAACTAATCCTACTACTGATAAAAACCAAACAGGATTTAGGGTAGCAACATTTACAGGAGCAGGGGTAGATGTATATGCCCATAGTAGAGAAGCTATGATGGCAGGTTGGTATGGTTATGATTCAACTAATAATGATAAATCAGCACCAACATGTTCTTTTTATAATCAAATTTCTTTTGACACTAAAAAAATAAATGATGTTTACACTCAATCTTTTATGGATGCTAATTTTTTCTCATCTAGCCTTAATTTTGAGTTTCCCCCATTTCAAAGTAATGGAGACTTTTATTTTGATCCTCAAGGATGTCAAAGTAACACCCAAGGTGGAGGTACATCTAATGCTTCTCCTAGAGTTGCAGGGATGGTAGCTTGTTATCTCCAAGTTAATCCTAATGCTAATCTTAAAGATGTTAGGAATTGGCTAAAAAGCATCAGTGTAGAAATGCCCACCAGCCATGACACAAGTAGTGCTTTTTACACTCATAATCTTGGTATTGTAACTTCATCAACCGATCCTTTAAAATATGAACAAATATATTACCCAACGGGTTCAAATACTTCTATAGGTTTGGATATAGGCCCCCGCCCAGGTCGTATTCCAATATTTCCATATAATCAAAAAGAACCCGTTACATTTACAGGGTCACTTAATATAGAAGGATTAAATTTTGAATTACAATGAGTACTCAATACAAATATACTATAACTACAAAAAAGGGTGTAAATGTAAGTACTATAGATACCGATATGCAAAGGGCTACAAGTAAGGCTCAATATCCCTTTTTTCCTACAAGATCCGTTACTGCAGTTGACCAACGTCCCCTAAATAACAGAAGTACAGATTATTATTTAACTTATAATGAATCTGTAACATTATCTAAAGATCCCGATATTCTTGCTGTAGAACCTTTACTTAAAGCAGGGGAAATTACAGGATCAATTGACTTAATTAGTAGCGAGTCTAAAAATACATTAACGCTTGTATCTGGATCAGGGATAGTTTTACTTACTACAAGCAGTATTGAAGAAGGTAATTTTGTTATAGGAAGGGGTTATTTCTCTTCTTCAGTAGCAGGAGAACCTTGGTATCCTGGTATACTTACTAAATCCTTAAATACTAATAACATTTTAAACTCCCTTAAAAATTCTGATGGAGTTATAGACATGGCAAATGTGATGTATTCTAATTATATTTCGGAATCAAGGGTTAACTTTAGAACTTCGAGTTACTCAATAGATGGAAGAGGTGTAGACATTATCATTTCAGACCCTGGATTTACTGAAGACCACTCAGAATTTTTAGATAAATACGGTAATACTCGTCTCCAAAAAATAGATTGGAACACCCATTTAGGGTTAACCCAAGATGAAACAGGATTTGATTCTTCTGATCCTAATAAATGGTATTCCTCGGGCTTTCATGGAACTTATATGGGTTCTCAGTGCTTTGGTAATATAATGGGAGTAGCTAGGGGTGCTACTCCGTATTTTATTAAAACTAACTTAGTATTAACTAATGATGATGTAGAAGGTGGGGTCAATCAAAGCGGGTTTGGGACATACACATTAAATGCTTTTAATTTGGCAAGATTATTTCACGAATCTAAATCAATAGACCCTTCTACAGGATATAAAAGACCTACAGTATTAGTTCAATCTATTGGGTATAATTATAGCCTTGAATCTGCAGCAACAGGATCATATTTTATTAGTCCTTCTCAACTAGCTACTATGAGTTTTGCAGGAACTGAATATACCGCTAGTGGCCCAGATCAATATTTTGGATCTTTTAATCTTGGCAATTATTTTAGAACTCCTTTAAGAGATAAGGGAGTATTAGATAACAACGGTAAAGTTAATGCCCATAGAGAGGATTGGAATGCTATAATGGAAGAATGCACAGATGCAGGGGTAATAGTTTGTAGATCTGCTGGAAATCTCCAAGAAATCTATTTTGCATCTGGTAGTGTTGATGATCCTGATTTTGACCCTAATAATGATGGGTGGTATAATCCTGTACATTGGGATAATTATTATTCATTTGATATAGATATAGGTAGCGAGAACCTAGGTTATTACCCAGCAGGTTATAAATTTTATTTTAGTAGAGGTCAATCTCCCATATCTAATAAAATGTTTGCTTGTGGTGCTGCTGAAGACAGTGGGTTTTGGTTAGGAAATAATTACGTTGAAGGTGGTCTTAAAGGGATACCTGTAGCTTCTTATACTGCAAAAGGACCTAGAGTTGATGTTTATGCTACTACCGGGATAGCAGCATGGTCAGGTTTTTCTCTTTCAAGTGGAGAGAGTGCATATTGGGTATCCGATTTAGCTTATAGACCACGTTTTGGTTCTAACCCCCCAAATTTAAAAAAACGATTTTATAGAGGTTTTGGAACCTCATATGCCTCACCTATTGTAGGAGGAATGGCCGCTCTTTACCTTCAAGTAAACCCCGGGGCTGATGCTACTGAAATAAGAAAATGGTTTAGAAGCAATGCTGGTAAAATGATGCCTGGGATTAATTCTGATCCTACTAGGTATACTAGTCAATCTTTATATTCTAAAAGTGCCTCTGTAATACAAGAGGGGGACAATGGGGTTTTTCCTACTTTTGGAGCTCATACCCAAAGTATAGTAGTTAACCCTTATGATGCTCCTGTTCCATTAACTACTCAAGGTAACTTAAAATTTTCAGGGTCTATTAAATTTACCCTTTAATTTACCATATTTATAAATAAAACAACATGGCAAATCCTTCAATATGGCCCGGCTCTAGTTCATTTTTTCCGGGTAATACACCTTTTGGGTTTTATGACAGTGACTCTGATTTCCAATCCGATGCTGATAAAGTAGCAGTATTTTGTGCTCGCCGATTAGGATATCCTCTTACTGACGTAGAATTGCAGGACATTAATTTTTATACAGCATTTGAAGAAGCAGTAACTACTTATGGTAATGAAGTATTTGCTTACAAGGCAAGTGAAAACTACTTATCCTTAGAAGGATCCCAAACAGGATCTAATTTAAATTATAAATTACAAAAGCCTAATTTAGGTACTCAAATTAGAATTGCTGAAGCATATGGATCTGAAGCAGGAGTTGGAGGATCTGTAGAATACAGAACAGGTAGCATTCAAATGACTAAAAATAAACAAGTTTATGATTTAGAAGAATTTGCTACCTCCCACAGTATTGAAAAAAACAACATTGAAGTTAAAGAAATATATTACCAATCAGACCCAGCAATTGTAAGATATTTTGATCCTTATGCTGGTACTGGTACTGACGTTCAAGGTTTATTAGATGCATTTGGTTTTGGTAACTATACCCCTGGTATTAACTTTTTATTAATGCCTATTAATTATGATTTAGCTAAAATCCAAGCAATTGATTTTAATGACCAGATTAGAAAATCAAATTATAGCTTTGAATTAATAAATAATAAGATTAGAATATTCCCTATCCCCACAAAAAATGAAAAATTATGGTTTAAGTATATTCTTAAATCTGATAGAGACATTGCTACCGTATCAGGTAGTTTAGGACAGGGAGTTGTAACTGATATTTCAACTGTACCTTATACTAACCCTACATACTCTAATATTAATTCTATTGGTAGACAATGGGTATTTGAATATACTTTAGCCTTATCTAAAGAAATGTTAGGTTATATTAGAGGTAAATATGGTTCTATCCCAATCCCAGGAGCAGATACTACTTTAAATCAGTCGGATTTAATCAATGCTGCCACTTCTGAGAAAACAGCATTAATAGATAGATTAAGATCTTACTTAGAAGAAACATCTAAAACTAAGTTATTAGAAAAGAAAGCAAATGAAGCCGAGTTTTTACAAAAAGGTTTAGGAGCAGTACCTTATACTATATACATCGGATAATGGCATTATTTGGAGGAGTACGTGACGCAAATTTAATTAAAAAAATCAACCGCGAATTGATGGGGGATATTATTACCCAACAATGTGCTTTTTACAAATATAAATTAGAACAAACCACAGTTAATATCTATGGTGAAGCCGCTAGTGGGAAATTTTTTGATGGACCTGTTTTGTTTAACGCTCTTATAGCTAGACAAGACCAAGAATACCCAGAAAGTGATTTAGGTGTAGATTTCCAATGGGGGGTTGAATTTAGATTCCTTAGAGCGGATTTAGTAGATGCTAATGTAGTACCTCAAATAGGTGATGTGATTCTATATCAAGAGGGATATTATGAAGTAACTAATGTTAACTCTAACCAATACCTCCTTGGTAAAAACCCAGATTATCCTAATAACCCAAACCCATATAACCCAGGATTAGAAAATTTTGGAGCTAATTTATCTACTATTTGCAATACGATATATGTTCCTGGTGATCACCTTGGTATAACTAGAGAAAGATTATAATGGCAATAAAAGGAAGAACCCCAATCCCAAAATCTCAAAAAGAGATTAGTAATGACTTTGTCCAACCTTATGACAAATTAGGGAGGGGGAATCCTAACTCAGATGCTTCCTTTAATAGAGGAAACCAAACATCATTTAGAAATGATACAACTAAACCTTTTAGTTTAGGAATTCAAGATATAGATGAAGCCATTGCTTACTATTTTTCAAATGTAATTAAACCCTCAGTAGTACAAAATGGTCAACGCATTGCTGTTCCTATTAAATACGGAGATCCTGAAAGATGGAAAGATGCTCAACGTGATGGGTATTACAGAGACGATAAGGGTAAAATTATGGCTCCTCTTATTGTTTTTAAAAGGAACTCAATTACTAACGATAACCTTACTAATAAGTTAGATGGTAATAGACCTCATAATTTTGAATACTTTAATAAGTCTTACTCTAAAAAGAATGCTTACAGTAAATTTAATCTTTTAAATGATGCCCTCCCTCAAAAAGAATCCTATGCTGTTGTAATTCCTGATTACGTAACTTTAAGCTACAGTTGTATTATTTATACTTACTATGTAGAACAATTAAACCATATTGTAGAAGCTATTAACTTTGCAGCTAACAGTTATTGGGGTGATCCCGAAAGGTTTAAATTTAAAGCTTTAATTAATCAATTTGCTACGATAAATGAAGTAAATAGTGGTGAATATAGAAATGTAAGAGCAACATTTGATTTAACTCTTAAGGGATATCTTATTCCAAATGTAATACAAAGAAATTTAGTTGCTCCTAAAAAAGTATTAAGCCCTTCTAAAATTAATTTTACAACGGAAATAATTTCTACTTTACCTGAATCCCCACGTTTTATCCCTAACCCAACCCCAACAGATGATCCTTTAACAGTTAGAGAATTATTAGCAGAAAGTGATTTTAATATTCTTACTGAAGGTGGTGATACTTTAACTACAGAACTTCAATTTTAATTAATATTTATACTCAAAACACTCCATGAGCACAGTAAAAATATCCGACCTAGTATCAGCAATAGCAGGAGATATTGCTAACCCTTCTGATGTCATTATAATTAATGCTGGTGATACTACTAAAAAAATCACAGTTAATAACTTTTTAGCGGCAGCAGGGGCAACTGTTAGTGGAAGTTTAATCCCTGTTACACATGGTGGTGCAACTACTTCTTCATTTGATTTAGGTTCCCCAACAGCAGCATGGAAAGAACTTTATGTATCTACAGCTTCTATTAATTTCGTGGATTCTGCGGGTACTATTACTAAATTTACTAAGGCCGATATAACAAATCTTAAAGAGGGTAAAAGTCTTAGAACAGGAAGTAAGCAAATTGTTCACGAATCTGATGACACAACCTTTGTACAGATGAAATCCAGTACCCCTGGTAAGGTAGTCCACAGCGTATCTAATAGAACTTTATTAGATATGACAACGGGTTCTTTTAAAATTGGAGAAGGAAGAGTCCCATTAACTGTTACAGGTGCTAATATTAATATAAATGCTTCCCAAATATCTTTTACAGGTTCTTTTTCTAATAGGGGTTCTAGCACATTTACAGGCTCCTTTGACAACTCAGGATCATTTAGTAATGAGGGTTCAAGTTCATTTTCTGGCTCATTTGGAAACTCAGGATCATTTGAAAGTACAGGATCATTTACTTCTACAGGTTCATTTGTAGTAAATAATTTATTAGATCTTTTAGCTAATTTTGGTCAAACTGGAATTCCAACAGGTAGTGGGGAAGGAGGTGTAGCTGAAGGTGATATTAATTTTGATGGACAAGTTAATGTAAATGATTTATTATTATTATTAGCGGGTTATGGTAATCCTAATCAAATCTGCAATAACCAAACAATCCCCCCTAACGTAAACCACCAGTTTGTAGGTCCTACTATTTCAGTGTGTGATGGTAATACACTTTCAATTTCAACTGGATCATTTTGTTCTATAACTTTCTAATTAAAACCACATATTTATTAACAAATTCCTATAATGAGTACACTTAAAGTAAATAATATTGAATCTTTTACAGGTACGGATCCTGTAACTATAACTGATGAATTAAGAACCCACACAGGTAGTGCAGTTAGTAATAGAGCAGTAGCATTTGGAGCCGACAACAATGCTCAGGGAGTTCATTCATTAGCTTCTGGCCAAATGGTTTCAGCCTCAGGAAATTATTCCCATGCAGAAGGATATCAAACATCGGCCCCAGGACTGTATTCCCACGCAGAGGGAAATGCAACCCAAGCAATAGGATCTGGAGCCCATGCCGAAGGAAGATTTACCCTTGCTTCGGGAGATTATTCACATGCCGAAGGACGCCGCCCAACTGCAAGTGGAGATTATTCTCATGCACAAGGATACTCCACAATTGCAAGTGGAGATTATTCTCATGCCGAAGGACGCCAAACAGTAGCATCAGGAGTTTATTCCCATGCCGAGGGATACTTTAATACAGCATCAGGACAATATGCCCACGCTGAAGGATTTCAAACTACGGCATCTGCATACGCCTCTCATACTGAGGGAAATACAACTAAAGCAACTGGAAATTATTCCCACGCAGAGGGAAATGCAACCCAAGCAATAGGATCTGGAGCCCATGCCGAAGGTTATGCCACAATAGCTTCAGGATTTTTGTCTCATGCCGAAGGACACAAAACAGTAGCAACAGGAAGTTATTCTCATGCCGAAGGATACTTTACTACAGCATCAGGAGATTATTCCCATACCCAAGGCCGAGGCACTCAAGCAAATGGTACTTACCAAACGGTTATGGGCCAGTATAATGTCCCAAATACAAGTTCTTTAGTAATTATTGGAGGAGGTACTAATTATGGTGGATTCAGAAAAAATGTAGCTGAATTTAATGCCTCGTCAATTGTACTTGACACCGGATCCCTCCCTACTTCGGACCCAAGCAATTTAGGTCAATTATACAGAACTGGATCTAATTTTGATGAAATTAGAATTTCATTTGGATAATTAAATATTATACTAGTAATACTAAAAAGGCTCCTATTAAGGAGCTTTTTTAATGGTTTTTTATATATTTATTAGCAAAAAGCTATGGAACAAATTAAGTTATCTCAAGAGGAATTAGATACCCTCAATAAGTTACAAGAAACTCAAAATAATATTATTGATTCTTTAGGTCAAATAGAATATAATATACAGTTATTAGAGTTACAAAAAGAACAATTGGTAAATTCAATTGAAGAACTTAAACAAACTGAAAGTAAAATAGGTAAAGATTTGATGGAAAAATATGGTAATGGCTCTATAGATTTAAATTCGGGCACATTTACCAAAACAGAACCAAATCTTGAGACCTCTTAAAATATTTATAACAAAATATAAATAAGATAACACATGGCAAACAACAACATTTCATCTCCTGGTATTTATTTTAACGAAACAGACCAATCATTCCTCCCTCAGGGAGTAATTGAGGCAGGTGCTGCCATTATTGGTCCTACTGTTAAAGGTCCTGTAGAAAGACCAACTTTAGTTACCTCTTATAACGACTATGTAGCAAAATTTGGTGATGTTTTAGTTAGTGGTAGTGGAACCTACTCTTACTTTACATCAACCGCGGCATATGATTACTTTAACAATGGAGGTACTACCTTATTAATAACTAGAGTAACTAGTGGGTCCTTTGGATCTGCTACAGGTGCTGTAACTGGTGAAGCATCCGCTGCTTCTTTCACATTAAATACTATCGCACAAGGTGAAGACCAAAACAGCACTGGCTCAGAAGGAAGTACAGGAACTTTAGCAAATGGCGACACTCAAAACATTAGATTTGAAATCCAGAGTGCGAATAGTGAATCTGGTAAATTTAATCTTTTAGTTAGAAGAGGAGATGATGACAGCACTAATAAAACAGTCTTAGAACAATTCAATAACATATCATTAGATCCATTTGATCCAGGATATATTGCTAAAGCTGTTGGAACCCAAAGAACTACAATTACAGGAACAGGTGCCACTGCGGAATTAGTAACCGAAGGTGATTATCCTAATGTTAGTAGATATATCTATGTAACTTCTATTTCAGATACTCCAAACTATACTGACAGTGAGGGCAACGTAAGAAGTGCTGCATTTACTGCTTCTGTTCCTATCAATCAATCTGGATCATTTACAGGTGGAACTGGAACAGTAAAACCTGGAGCTTTGTTTGGTAAAGATATCATCTCAGCTAACATACAAGGTCTTGTAGCTTCAGACTATGAGTCTGCTATAAATATCTTAAATGATCCTAACTTTACATACACCTCAATTGCGGCCCCAGGATTGGATTACACAAATCACTCTTCTCAATTAAATACATTATTAGCTAATGTTAAAGATAGAGCAGATTCATTAGCAGTAATTGACCTCCAAAACTACTCAGACTCTTCTGTAGCGGGTCAGGTTACTCAAGCTAAATCTATAAATAATTCGTATGCAGCTGCTTACTACCCTTGGTTATTCTGCAACGATCCAGTAACTGGTAGATTAAATTGGGTACCAGCTTCAGCTTTAATTCCTGGAGTGTATGCTTATAATGATAAAGTAGGAGAGCCTTGGTTTGCTCCTGCTGGATTAAATAGAGGTGCTTTACCAACTGTAGTAAAAACCCAAAAAGGTTTACCTAAAGCATCTAGAGATACTTTATACAATGCTAAGGTTAATCCGATTGCAGTATTCCCAAGAACAGGAGTTGTAGTATTTGGACAAAAAACACTTCAATCTAAAGCATCTGCACTAGACCGCATCAATGTAAGAAGATTATTAATTACTGTTAAGCAATTCTTAGATCAACAAGCAGGTAATGTAATTTTTGAACAGAACACAACTGCTACCAGAAATAATTTCTTAGCAATAGTAAATCCTTACTTAGAATCAGTTCAACAAAGACAAGGTTTATACGCTTTCCAAGTAGTAATGGATGAGTCTATTAATACTCCTGCAGTGATAGATAGAAATGAATTAGTAGGTCAGATATATCTCCAACCAACTAAGACTGCCGAATTTATAATTCTTAACTTTAACATTCAGCCAACAGGAGCTACTTTCCCTGAAAGTTAATTTTGAATAAAAATGGCAAATAACAACATTTCATCCCCAGGAATTTATTTCAATGAAACAGACCAGTCTTTTATTCCTCAAGGAGTAATTGAAGCTGGAGCTGCGGTGGTAGGACCAACTACTAAAGGTCCTGTAGAAAGACCAACTTTAGTTACTTCTTATAATGATTACGTAGCAAAATTTGGTGATTTAGTTACTAGCGGTAGCTCAGTATACTCATTTTTTACAACTACAGCAGCCTATAACTATTTTGATAATGGAGGTGAAACACTGTTAGTAACTAGAGTATCCAGTGGATCTTATACTTCAGCTCATGCTAATGCACGTTCAGGTAAGGTTCTTACAACTTCAAATGCTCTTTCATCTTCTATAACTGCTGGATTTAATATTACTGGATCCTCAGCGGCAACAGTTGTTACAGGTTCATCTAATAAAAATATTACAGCCTCTATAACTATAGGAACTAATGATGATGATATTTCAAATATTACAATCACTAGTCAAGTAAATCACCTTAGTGTTGGAGATGTAATTACATTTAGTTCTGAATCTTTAGGAGCAGCGGTAACAGGAGGTATTGATTTATCTATTACATTAATAGATGATGATTTTGAAGATTCTTTTTTAGTAAGAACTTTAGCCCAAGGAGCCGACCAAAATAATACTGGTGGTACCTCAGCTAACGGTTTACTACAAAACGGAACTAAAGATAATATAAGAGTTGAAATCCAAAATTCTACAACATCTTCAGGAGTATTTGATCTTTTAGTTAGAAGAGGAGATGATATTACGGATAATAAGGTTGTTTTAGAACAATTTAACAATCTATCATTAGATCCTTTTGATCCTGGATATATTGGTAAAGCAATTGGAACTCAAGTTACTAGTGTTAGCGGAGATGCAACCCCATCAGCTGAACTTGTAATAGAAGGTGATTTTCCTAATCAAAGTAAATACATTTTTATTCCCCAAGATAGTATTGTCGATACTCCTAATTATACAGACAGCGAAGGCAATATAAGAAACTCAGGATTATCATTAAATATTCCACAAAATCTGTCTAAATCTATGGATGGAGCTACGGGGCAATTTGCAGGTAGTGCTTTATTTGGGAAAGATATAACAGCAGATAATATCCAAGGAGTTAATCAAAGTGATTATACTCAGTCGTTTTATATTTTAAATGATCCTAATTATTCCTACACCTCAATTGCAGCCCCTGGTTTAAATTATGGTGATCATTCTACTGCTTTAAATATTTTACTAAGTAATATTAAAGATAGAGCAGATTCATTAGCTGTTATAGATTTACAAAAATATAGTGATAATGCTAGTATTACCTCAGCTGTTAATACTGCTAAAACTATAAATAATTCATACGCTACTACCTATTTCCCATGGTTAATGTGTAATGACCCTGTAACGGGTAGATTAACGTGGGCACCACCATCAACATTTATTCCTGGAGTATATGCTTATAATGACAAAGTAGGTGAACCATGGTTGGCTCCCGCGGGATTTGATAGAGGTGCTTTACCAAAAGTAATAAAAACCCAAAAAGGTTTAAATAAAGCTAATAGAGATGCTTTATACGAAGGTAAAGTTAACCCTATTGCGGTATTCCCTAGAAATGGGGTAGCAGTATTTGGACAAAAAACATTACAATCTAAAGCATCTGCACTAGACCGCATCAATGTAAGAAGATTATTAATTACTGTTAAGCAATTCTTGGACCAACAAGCGGGTAATGTTTTATTTGAACAAAATACTACCGCTACAAGAAACAGCTTTTTAGCAATAGTAAATCCTTACTTAGAATCAGTTCAACAAAAACAGGGTCTATATGGATTTAAGGTAATAATGGATGAATCCATCAACACCCCATCAGTAATTGACCGCAATGAGTTAGTAGGACAAATTTATTTGCAACCAACAAAAACAGCTGAATTCATAATTCTCAACTTTAACATTCAACCTACAGGTGCAACCTTCCCGGAAAGTGGGGGTGGAAGTGAAACTGGAGGAGGATATTAAAAAAATAATTAAAAAAAGAATATTTCTAATATTTATAGATAAACACAACAACAATGGCAGTACTAGATTCAAACGAAATTTTTTTCACAGCATTTGAACCCAAACAAGCTAATAGGTTCATCTTGTATGTGGATGGCTTCCCAAGCTATATGGTAAAAGCTGTAAGTGCAATTTCACTTACTCAAAACGCAATTACCCTTAATTACATAAACGTGTACCGTAAAATTAAAGGTAAAACGGTTTGGAACCCAATTACTTTAACCCTTTACGATCCGATTACTCCTTCTGGGGCTCAAGCCGCGATGGAATGGGTACGTTTAGGTCACGAATCTGTAACAGGTAGAGATGGTTACTCTGATTTTTATAAAAAAGACTTAACCCTTGACATAGTAGGACCTGTTGGAGATGTGGTAAGTGAGTGGGTAATTAAAGGAGCCATAATTACAGAAGTCAACTTTGGAGACTACGATTACGATTCAGTAGATACTCCAACTAACTTAACTATCACAGTAGATATGGACTACTGCGTATTGAATTTCTAATACTAGCCAAAATAATAAAGAAGAGGAGCGCAAAAATGCGCTCCTCCTATTTTTTTATATATTTATATCAAAACAAAGTTATTTATAATGAGTGATAAATTTAATTTACCAACAGAAGTTATAGATTTACCTTCTAAAGGTTTACTATATCCTGAAGGACATGCTTTAGCAGGAGGAACAGTCGAAATAAAGTACATGACTGCTAAAGAAGAAGACATCCTTACTAACCAAAATTATATCAAAAATGGATCTGTGATTGATAGACTTCTTCAATCATTAATTGTGACTAAATTTGATTATAATGACTTACTAACGGGTGATAAAAACGCTATCATGATAGCAGCACGTATTTTGGCGTATGGAGCAAAATATGATGTTACTTACAATGGAGTAGAACAAGAAATTGATTTATCTACTTTAGAAAACCTCCCAATTGACGAAAGTTTGTACAAAAGAGGTGAAAATGAATTTTCTTATGTATTACCTCATACTAAAAATGAAGTTACCTTTAAACTTCTTACGGGGCATGACGAAAAGAAAATTGAAGCTGAGCTAAAAAGCCTTAAAAAAATTAGTAAAAGTACTTCAAATGAAGTAACAGTAAGACTCTACAGAACTATTACTTCTATAAATGGTTCTACTGAAGCAAAAGACATTAAAGAATTTACTTCCAACTATTTCTTAGCCAAAGATGTCCGTGAATTTAGAAAATTCTATAAATCTGTTAACCCAGATGTTGACATGGAAGTCCCAGTCATTAATGATGAGGGTGAAGAAGAAATAGTATCACTTCCAATTGGCTTGAGCTTTTTTTGGCCTGACCTCTGAGGCCGCCACCCAAATTAGGGCGAATTTATTCACCCAAATACATGAAATTGTATTTTACGGCAAAGGAGGTTATTCATGGAGTGATGTATATGCTATGCCTAATTGGCTTAGAAAATTTACTTATCAAAAAATAAAAGAATTTTATGATGAGCAAAATAACCAAGGCAAAAAAGCAGCAGAAGATAGTTGGTTACAAGGTGCTGCTCGAGAGGAAGCAAAATCTATGTCAAAAGTAAAAACTCCTACATATAAATCAACTATGAAAAAGGCGTCAAAAAAGTGACGCTTTTTTTCTTTGAATATTTATTACCATGGCAGAATTTGATCCTAATTTAAATCCCGATAATTTAAGATCGTTAAGGGAAGAGTTTGTATTACTTAATGAGTCCCTTAATAATTTAGCTCGTGCTTTAGGAGTTAATGCTAAAGAAGCAGCAAAAGCTACTGGAGACGTAGCAGAAAACTTTAAAGTAAGTGTTACTACTACTAAATCTTTAGTAAAAGAAATGGAGGGGCTTACTAAAGAAGAATTTGCTCGCTCACAAAATAAAGAAAAACTAGAAAAAAAAGTTTTAAAAGTAAAAGCAGAACAAGCTGCTATAGATGCTAAGATTAAAGTCCTTTCAGAAAAACTAGCAAATGCTACTGAAAATGAAGCAGATGCTTTAACTGATGTGTTAGCAGGACTTTATGAGCAAAAAGGTCTTACCCAAGAAGTATTAAAAACAACTGAAGGTATCGAAGAAACCTTCTCAAACATGGAAAAAGCTAATCCTTTTAAGGGGATATCTGAAGTAACTAAAGATATTCCTGTTTTAGGAAAAGTATTTTCTGGGTTATCAGGGGCATCTGACACTTTCCAAAAAAACTTAGCTAAAACTAATAATAAAGGTAAAGCTCTTGCTGCTTCTTTTGAACAAATTGGAAAGGATGTTTCAAAAGCTGGAGCAGTATTTTTTGTTAAAACTCTAGTAAAAGGTTTAGGAAATGCTGACAAAAGATCAGTACAATTAAGCCGTAGCTTAGGAATGTCTCGAGAAGAGGGACTTAAGTTAAATAATCAATTAGTTCAAACAGCAAGTAAAATACAAGGAGTTACAGCTGCTAACTTAGCTGAGTCTTTAGTACAAGTTAACACAGCATTAGGTACTACTTCTAAACTTTCTGTAGATACTTTAACTACATTTAATACTCTTACTAAACGTTTAGGAGTAAGTGGAGATGAGGCTTCAAAATTGGCCCAATTTAGTATAGCTACCGGCCAAAGTACAAAAGAATTTACTGAAGAGGCTATAGGTACAGTTAAAGTTTTAAACGCACAGAATGACACAGCAATAGATTATAAAAGCATTTTAAAAGATGTAAGTAATATATCTAATGCTGTTAAATTATCAACGGCGGCCCAAGGACAAAATTTAGCAGAAGCTGCATTCCAAGCTAAAAAAATGGGTTTAAGTATGGGTGAATTAGATGGTATTGCTGGAGGATTATTAGACTTTGAACAATCTATTGCTAATGAATTAGAAGCAGAATTATTATTAGGTAAAGATCTTAACTTAGAAAAAGCAAGAGCAGCAGCTTTAGATGGAGATTTAGTAACACTTGGTAAAGAACTTCAAAAACAAGGTG
>CAACVD010000041.1_pt3 | contig 36598 bp, 55 predicted proteins | sample 2381771 | NCBI WGS metagenome assembly CAACVD01 (sample SAMEA5211965, study PRJEB30684) | marine metagenome | biome: Marine; feature: Epipelagic; material: Water | collected 2015-10-15 | depth 15 m
CGCCCCAAATTCCCCAATCAATGCCTGAATTTTGGCATCGCTGGTAGGCTCATAATCATGCTGGAAATAAAAAGTATCTTTCGCCATTTTTAAATATTTAGTCTGTACATCTGGTGCATGATAATTCTATTTCCTCATCGCTTAAAACATCTTGCAATGATATTTCTTCATTTAATGATTCTTCCTTAAGTTTGTCATAAGTACCGTGACTTCTATTCATAGCATCACTGTCACGGTTATATTCGTTCACTAAACGCTCTATTTGTGCGTAAAATAGATGAGATATACCAATTTTCATTAGGTATTTTTTCTTCACCTTGCTTTTTAAATGGCAATGAGTGCAGTTCCCCAAAAAGTCATTAAATAAATTACTACCGTCATCTTTCCCTAAATCTATACTCTGATTTCTCCATGTCTTTAAAACATCCATTTTAGATACACCCATCCAGTTTAATGGCATATCATAAGTTACATTTTTGTCAGTCTTTCTCAATACCCTATCAACCCTTAAAGGTTCATCGTTTCTTATCCCTAAATATTTTATATATTTTTTTATGCCAATAGATTTAAGATATTTATTCAAAACCTTATCTTTCATTTCCCCAGTACACCACCTACTACTTTGATTAGGCAAAATCAGCCCCTTCCCTTTCATTATTCTTATAGCGCACGTATATAAAAAAGCATCACAAAAAGGCTTACCAACCTTATTTAGTTCTTCAAATTTTACTATTTTAAACCTTTTGCCTGCGTATCCATTTTTGTACCAATCATTTTTAGGTGATTTAGAATAATCAAAAGCCTTCAACTTTTCAACATCGAGTATTTCGCCAATAGATTTATATTCTGCATTGTCAAATTTACCATAGCTAAATGATGGATTTATAAATTCTGAAATAAATAATTCAGAAACACAATACTCTAAATATGTAATTTTAATTGGCAGGTTGCCTTCTAAATTTTTTAAAAAATCGTAACATGTCTGATGCTCTTTACCCGTGTTTTGGAATGAAACTATGTGGTTATCAAGCTTCCCAAACCCACCGTTAATTAAGGATATTAACGAATATGCACTACTCCTACCCCCAGATAAGCACATTACTTATGGTTGTTCCGAATGTCTGTAATCTGGTTTGTAGCTTCCGAAATCAGAAAAATTAATCATAAAAAAATAAAAATCCCTACAAGTTGCGCTATCGGTCAGAGTGAGCAGCCTTTGCCGCCGTATCGATAAACGCCCCTTGCAGGGATTAAAATGTTTTCGTTACATGGCTCTGACCCCATGTGTAGTATTACTAACTACCCTACAAATATACCACTTTACCGATTAACGGCAAAATTATTTTATAATAGCCAATATCATAAATAATACTCCAGCAATGTATGGCAATATACGAATTTTACTCTTATCGGTATTGCCTGCAATAATGCAAAGTGTTGATATTATAATGTAACCTTGTTGCTCTGTCATAATTCCCGCCACGCTTACCGTAGCCGCTTTTAGTTAATGATTATTTATTCAGCTTCTCCATCACCTCGTTATAAATAATAGGTGAAAAAGATATTAGTAATATGCCAATGTACCACATTATTTTTTCTTTGGCTTCAACCTGTAACAACTACACTTCCTGCCGCTTGGCGTAGTGCCTAAATGTTCCGTAACCTCGATAACGCCGAGGTTTACCAATTCGGACAAGCGGCGGAAGACCTGCGCAACGTCTAAAACATGCGAAGCCCGTGCAATTCGATAGGGTGTAAATCCCGTTTTTCTGTGGTCTTTAGGACGTACCGATTTAAGCAATTCTAAAGCCCTGACAATCCTGTAATGATGGTCATGTTTAAACCCCTGTGCAGCCCGTCCAGCCGCTCTTGATGTTGGTTTCATATACTTAGTTTTTAGTTAGTAAAATACTTGTTTAAATATTCAATATCTGCCCTGTAATCTTCGTCCGTGTCGATAATGTTTTGCGCAGTACGTGCGTTAGACAAGACAGATGTGTGGTCGTAACCCCCAAAAAAATCACCTATGCTTCGTAGCGTTTCGTCTGTGTGCTTTCTGCATAAATACATGATAGTTTGCTTTGCCTTTACAACTTCACGCCTCCTGCACCTTACATGTAATATATCGGGTTCTATTTTGTAATACTTGCAGACTAATTCCTCAATAACCTGTATAGATGGCTTAGTCTTTGGCTTTTTTTCAATATTCACCCCAACTATTGCATATGGCGAAATCTTGCCGCTTATCGCTTCTTGAATTGTCATTAGTACGGTATTTTATAGGGTTTTTTATTCCCTTTAGATGTGTATTCGGGCTTTTTATCGTATTCGCATTCCTCAACAAACCATTTAGGCGCATCCGCAATAACTCTTTTGTAAACGTTTGATATGTCCGATGTGTCTAAGGCGTGATATTTGATGTTTATCTTTTGACCGCCCTGTATAATCATATTCATAGCGTCTTGTAATTGCTGAACTGTTTGATGTTCTTTAAATTCATCATATAGCGATTTTGCCAAATAAATTATTTGAGCGTTCTTAGCCTTCATATGATACGCCGCCGCCACTTCTTTGGATATGTTCACGTCAGATGTATAAACGTCAAATAGCTTGTTGTAGGTATCGATATATTTCTTTCCGACTATTGCAGCTTCACCAGCCGCCTCTAATTCTTTTAAGTCGGCAACTACACCCGCAAAATACATATCTGGTTTAGATTTGGATATTTTAGCCAATTCTTTAGCTAAGTCCATTGTGGATATTGGGCTGTGTTTCTTTACCAGCAATAATAATTTGTCATTCATAAAATAAATAACCCCCGCCCAAGTGGTAGATTGAACGGGGGAATTAGCATGTTAGCTAATGTTCTCAAATGCACTACCACACACATTTGAAAACGGATGTACAAAGATAAGTATTTGGTTTGGTATTGTCAAGCTGTTTGAGGTTCTAAAATTTCACCATCGGAATTTACTACCACTTCGGATAGTTCGAGAGTGTCGGGTGTGTCGTCTATCTTGCGGAAAGCATCCATATCATATCCCCATTCTTGATTACCATATTGGTCTATCTCGTTTATTATTTCTTCAAACATTAATATCATATTGCCAAATATAGTACACCTATCTATACACCTAACCGTAAGGATGTCACCCCTTACAGGGTCGTGCCCTATTATTGGTTTTGGGCATGATGGGTGAATGTCAAGTGTTCTTATACACACCACTTTGTCACCTACTTTCATAATTTAAGTTTTATTAGTTAATACGTTTTTTGCTTAATCCTTTTTCAATTGCTTCTTTGCTGTTTTCTGTTATCCAGTTATGGCAATTCCTGCATACTGGTAGCCAGTTGTTTTCATCCGTCAATAGTTTGCCTATCTTTCCAGCCATATGGTGGCAGTCAGCCGTTAAGCCCGTGCAACCCGCTAATCTCGCTTTACAGTACGGGTTTTCTATCTTCCATATCTTTACCCGCCTGTTATAGATACCGTCCTGCTTTGCCCTCTTATCGCTCCGCTTCTTTATAGGATTACTGCTTCGCTTTAGCGGGGTGCGCTTCAACGGGTGTTCTTTCAGGCTCTTTTGCCGTAGCTTCTGCCAGTAGAGTGGGTCGGGGATTTTAGGCATTTACCGTGCTTTTGCAATATTCTATTAGGTGTTTTACCAATACTTTTACATGCTCCATGCGATACCTTGTGTAATCCGTCTGCGCTTTGCGCCCGTTTATGTTAATTTCAAACTTATCAGAGATATAATCAGCGTTACACTGTGATATAAACGCCTTAAAGTCGCCTCCGAAATGTCGCCACGCATATCCATAAAATCCCCAGTCGGAATTAAGGAATAAGTCGCCCTTTGAATTGAAGCAGAATATTCCGTAACTGTCTTTAGGTGTGTTTATGTACACTGTTTCTGCTGGTTCGGTTACTATTTTTACTTCAACATCCATTTGTTTTTCTTTTTACTTGTTAATAATGGTCGGCATGAATATACCAACCGTAGTTATGCGCCTTGTTTGTTTTACCACCTGCTTACTTCGTTTACCTGAAAATCTATTTGCGGTGGGTTATCGCCAGCCATTAAGGACATAATAAAGCCGTCCACATCATCAAGCCCTGCCTGTATCTTATGCTTCATAAGTTCTAATGAACGCTTTGCGCTATACCTTACCCTTTCTATTGCCTTTTGTTCTAAAATTTCAAATGGCAATAATTCATTTCCCCATCTTGCTATCATGTGCATTGGCGAAGACCATTCGTCACGCAATTTGCCAATAACAAACGGGTCGGGGCTTTTATCGTCATAGCATATGTATATTTTATGATACCACCTATTAGTAATGCATTTATCTATTTCCTGCATTATATCAAGTGGTATAGTGCTAACATCGTAATCTTTATATAAAACCCTACAAGGGCAAAGTATCTGTATGATACGGCTTGTTTTAGGGTCTATAAAAGAATAAGGCGGCGCTTTCTTTGTTTCACTTTTGTCTGCAAGTGTTATTTGCTTATCAAGTCCAAGCCTCGATGCTGTTTCAAACCATTCGGCGGCACTTGCTTCGTCCTGCAATATCTCTAATTCAGGCTCAATAAAAATTTCTGTCATTTTCTTTATTGTTTTAAGTTAAAAATTAAATTCTAAGTTTTCGTTTGGCAATTGGATTACTACGCCCCAAAAATCAGCAGCCCACCGCCTACACTTTTCGTGGTATTCCTCCTGCTCAAAAGTATCGTTTTTTGTAGTGCTTTTCGTTATGTTAACTACTTCGCCGTCCTTATTGCAAATATCCATCCTGTTAAACCTGTCCTTTAATATTTCGTGGGCTTCTTCATTGGTTTGTATGTCTAATCCTGCGTTGGTAAATATCTCAAAGAAAGCGGGTACAATTACGCCCCAATAGTACATGTTTTGAGGATTGCTACGCTTTTTGCGCTTAACCCTTATTTCCAGTTCAACGCTCTTATCAGGTCGCTGCCTTAGCCACTCTGTTAACATATCCCTTTGAGGCAATAACAGTTTCCCGCTTTCTGATATTTTACCTGTCAGCTTCATGGCTCTATTGTTCTACAAATCCATCGTTCCAGTGTCCGAGGTAGATAACTGGAGATGCACCATAATTATAAGTGTCTGTATTATCCCAAGCAGCAATAACATCATACACTTCAAGGCATTCCTTGTCCGCTTTGCTTATTAAAGCAGCGTGTTCAAACATTTTAGGTTCTGCCAGCTCATCGCTATCAAAGTGTGGTGAGTTAGTCGTTTTTACTTCATGGACAAACTCAATCGGCTTGCCTTTCCTTTGTTCTGTTTTTCCGCCTGTCAATTCAGCGAGCGTTGTTACTTTTGTCATAGTTATTGTTTTATTTCGTTAGCAATCTTATTTTAATGTTATTACGGCTGATGTGGTTGAGGACTTTGATGCACGGTAAACCATTGCGCCCGTTTGAGGGTCAACAGTACCGCTTTCAGGCACTAATTGCAGAAACTTAGCCCGTTCTTTAATCTTTGCTTCTATCTCTTTCTTTTGGGCTTCCAGTTCGTTATATACAGGGTCTTCACAAACCGAATAGTCGTACTTAACGCCTACCTCTTTTATCTCAACTTTGGCGTTATTCAGCTCAAAGGATTTTGCGCTGTATTTTTCGGCTTCGTCCAATATCATACTCATATATTCAGGATTGCCCGTTACCTGCTTAATGGTATCTTCCATTTTTTTGATGTTCAGGTGTAAAGCAAGGGGGTTAACGTCCCCCTGCTTAATGGCAAATATAATGGCATCGGCAAATGATTTTCTTTGCTCCTTTGTGGTGTCGAATAGATTAACTATTGATGTGGCTGTTAGTTCCATTATTTTAAATTTTAAAATGGTAAATCATCTGTTGGCTCGTCCGTTCCTGTTTCTTTTACATGGTGCGCATTTGCCGCATCGAGGCTCTGATATTCTTCGCTTGATTTTATTTTATCCTTAATGAAATCAGGCAGGCTCTCAAGAAGTACAAAATCAGGTTCTTCAAAATCCCATACAATACTTTTGTTTATTTGCTCTGGGCATGTAGCGCCTTTTGGCATTGGTGTAATACTTGCAATGTCAGAGTATTCATTACCTGTTTTGCTGGTTTTATGTATTACATTAAGCATACAAGGCACTCCAAGCAGCTTTAATATATTAAATCCTTTCGCCTCGTCCTCGGTAAAGTCCTTACCCCTCCAGCTTGCCAGCATTTTGCGGAGCGTAGCCTTTTCGTTAAGTGACAAAGTAAACTCTTTGCTTATTACCAAAGGCTGCTCACCCTTGGACTGGTCAAATACTTTTAATTCTGTTGGCAGCTCCCACCCTATCCGTACCTTGTTCATTCTTTTATCTTCACCCATTATGGTTTCTTCAACCGTTCCTATGTGAAGCATTTGGTAGCAACGTGCAATATAGTTGCCAGCGGGTACTAATTCTTTTTTTGTGCCTTTGTCTGATGCGTTAATCGCCATGATAATTTGTTTTTATTTGTTATTAAATGATTGTTTAAACTGTCCTTACTTTTGATTTTTCATAGTTCTTTTTGTCTTTCTTATCCAGCCCGTTCCAGCAATCCCAACAAACAACGGGATAACCATGCGTATATACATAATCGTATTTTTTCGGGTCTTGAAAGTATTGACCGCAAAACTGGCAAGCTGTGCCGTCTATCATATCTTCTGCTATTTCTCCCATGACATTATTTATTAAATGATTGTTTAATGATTAAATCCCTGTTGGCTATTGCCGTTAATATTATCCCGCCAAACTCCTTTCTGAAATCAGGATAGGATATACAAAGTACATGGTAATGGTCTTTACAGGCTTTCAACTCGAAAAAGTATTCGCACTTGTTAATGTTGCTGATTATCATTTCAGCGTTACGTGCCATTGCTGCCATTTCAGCCATTTTAAGGCGTTCTACGTACTTTGGCAGCCCTAACTCTATACCGATGTTATACAGGCGCAATTTGAGTGCGTTGTAGCCGTTTGCGTACAATTTAAATAGTTTCATAACTCTGTTTTATTGGTTAACATTAAATTCGCTTTCAGGCTGACCGCTGCCCAAAACATTAGCGTTTGCGGTTTTATACGTGTCGGTGTTGGGGAAAGTCTTAACGATTGCAGGCAAGTCAGGCAAGTCAACATAATCAACACAATTAGCCTTTATATAGCTAACTGCGTCCTTATTCCTGTCCTGAAAGTCTACGTCTGAAAAGTATTCAGCAAGTGTCATATTGCCCTCTTTATCGTTTACATATTCGTTACCCTCGTACACCTTAAAAGACCAGTTTAAAGCCTCGATGTCATTAAGGTGCGCTTCGTATTTTTCGGCAGGCACGTCAAGCGTTTTGCACTCGTCCCATTCGGGAAGGTAATATACTATGCTTACTATGTCATTAAAAAATGTTACCTGCTCTACTGCGATGTCGTTAACTCTGTTTTGTGGAATTTTCATAACTGTTGTTTTTGATTGTGATACAAAGGTAATAAACTTTTTGGATTGTGCAAATATTTTTCATTATTTTTTTTTCTTGAATTTTATTTGGTAATTTAAAAATGCTGTTTTATCTTTGCTTCATGGAACTACATAATATAATACGAAAAGAACGGGAAAAGCAGGGGATTAGCCGATATAAGCTATCTAAGGCAATAGATACAAGCCCAACAAATCTAAAAAAGATAGAGGACGGTACGCATAGCCCCTCTTTTGGTATGATTTGTAAGATATGTACTGAATTAGGCGTGTCTATTGTCATTGCGCCGAATAAAAAAGTAAAAGCAATTTAAAACAACTAAAAACAGAGTTATGAAAGAATGTTATGTAAAATGCGCCAGCAATGAACAGGCGCAAGCGTTAAGACCTTACCTCGTAGAATTTGGGTTTGTGGATGATGTAGCGTGGAATGATTGCCAAACAGAATATAGGAACACGTGTATTGATTTAGGCGGGGTAATGGGATTTGATATTTATGGTCAAGCTACTGTAAACACTTGGAATGTACCCATGCTATACGATATGCCCGCTGATGCTGATTTAGCAGAAGCCGCAAAGACTATTAAAGAACTTTTTGATAAACTATGATGAAAAATACTAATGTTGGTTTTACCTGTATGCTGACAGGTTTGATATTGAGTCCAGTGGCTTTACTTCTTAATTCAATAGAATTGCTATTGGTTGCTATATGTGTAGCCTCATTAGGAATAGGACATTGGATATTTATTGCAATTTCAGATATTGACTAAAACAGGCATAGCCCACCTACGGGCTGAAAGAGTATGAAAGCGATTGACAACATTCTTGATTTATTAATACTTATCGATGAACTACTAAACACCCCCTAACAATGACACAGGAAGAAATAATAAAGGAACTGGAAGCGATTAATAAAAGATGGGGCTTATACAAGACGGAAGCTCTTGTGCAATGTAGGGTACATGCAAAAAATAAAGACTGGAGACCATACGGCGTGAAATTAACAGAGATTGCAATTTACAAAGATTGCATTTTTTCAATTAATCAACTCCTAACCAAAATAAAGAACTCATGAAAGAAACAGCAGTAGAAGAAATGAATATGGCGATTGCAGAATACATGGGCGGCTTATGTAATAATGGTGTTTTGTGGGACTTTGAAAAACATCCTGCCGATTATATTAGAGGAAGGCACGTCATTTATTCAGAAGATTTATGGTATCATTCGCGATTTAGCTGGCTCATGCCCGTATGGCAGAAGCTGCGGGGTGACATAAAGCATAGGATAAGCCCGAATACTATATGGGGTGATTTGAATACGCTTATAGAAAACGCCATACTTGACACCAACATCACCACCGCCCACCGTCTAATATACGAAGCAATACAGTTAATTAAAACAAAATAAATATGTCTTATAATTGGAACAACGAAAAACAGGTAACCTGCAAAGAATATATGAACATATTAGATTCTATGGATGGCATATTCAATAGACCAACCATATCTAAATTATGGCAAATTCATAATACTGCATATTCGCACGGGTACAACCAAACAGATAATGGATTAAAGTTTATATTTGAACAGATTGAACTATTGTCTTATAATGTATTGTTTTCTGCATCTTTTTTGAATAGGTTACAAGCCTTATTAATAAAAAGCATGGACGAGGGCAGGAAGCATAAGTTAGATGAAACAAAAACCAAATAACATGATAGAAGCAAAAGAATTAAAGCTTAATAATTACGTTAGGATAAAATACGATGGCATAGATACGGTAGATAAAATATCTGGTATATTTTGGAATTGTATCTATCTTCGTGATATGGGTGGGGAATGGGAATTTGAAGACATAGAACCTATCGAATTGACCCCTGAAATACTGGAGAATGTTAAATTTGCCCAATGGGGGACACGGAAAGAAAATTTTTCATGTGGTATAGAGCCAGAAGATGGAGAGTATAGGTTTTGGGCTTCGCTTTGGGAATACAGCGACTATGCAGGTACTGCAAATCTTTGCGCCGTTAAATACGTTCACCAACTCCAAAACTTATACTTTTCATTAACAGGCAAGGAACTCGAAATAACCCTTTAAACAGTAAATAACAGGTATGAAAGTAATATATATAGTAATTGGATTTATTGTCTTTTGGAGTTTATTTATATCCGCAGCGGTATTTTGCATAAATTATCTGTGGAAGATATTATGGACTAAGATAGATATAGGCACTTTGTGGGTTATAATTACTGGTAAGAACAAAAAATGGGGTCAATTAGAAATAGATAGGACAAAAGAGCATTTAATACTTTGGGAGAAAGACAAAAGCCTTATTGGTTTTTGGAAAAGGTTTTTAATACGTCAATTGTTAAAGCCTCACGATTAACCTACCTATCAAAAGACCTTATCCTATTCAGCCCGTAATATCCAAATAACCATCTTTATACCGTCCCTGCTGGTGCATACGGTATAAATCATTTATGGAATATCCCAGCCTCATTTCAAAGTGAGGTTTATCGATGAACGTCCGAAAATTGCCGCCCCAAAACCAGCCATTTGCCTTAGCTATATTTACACATTCCATCCAGTCCGATTCCCCATCTCCGTCAAAGTCCTTTGCAGTGTCCCAGCTTGCCGAATTACCGCCGTTTGTGAGCAATACAATGTCAAATGCCAGCCCGTAGTTATGTAGGCTCATTCCTGCTTTAGCGTTCGTTACAATGCCTAATTTACGCCCGTTGTTATCATATAGCTTTGTACGGCCTATTTGGTATAGTGCATCTTGCTCTGCCATTGTGCGTAGTGTATAGGCAAATCGCACCATTGCTTTACCTGTTAAGGCTTCGCACATCTGATAGTATGTTTTTCGGGCATTATCCCTTACAACAGGGTGCATTAACTCTATTCTATCCAGCGTTGTTTTATCCGTTATTATTTCGGGCATTTGTTGAGGTTTGTATTTGTTGCCTAAGCTGTCCTGATAGGTGCGCATAAAAAGTTGCCATTTTCGTCCATTACGGTATATTTATTCTGCCTTTAGTAAAGTATCTCAATAACCACCTTAACAGAGCGTAGCAACCCAACACAATAGCCACAATGCGCCACATATTACGCTGTTCCTTAGCCTTAGCCTCGTTTACCTGTGACTTGCCTAAATCGTCCCGTAATTGGGCTGTAATGCGCTCGTAATAGTTCTTTAGGCTATCCTGTGCTGCTTTGTTGCTTTCGGTCTGGAAACGGCTTAAATCAACCGTATCTGTTTGTTTTACCGTTACTGTTTTATACTTGGTTACATAAACCGTGTCCTGAATAATATCTATCTCGGTTGTAACTATGGTATCACGGATTAGCTGCCCTGCTTTGTAGATTATACGCTCGTGTATGCTGTCTATCGGGTCAAATCTTTGTGCGCACTCCCTTGTAAGTACCATAGGGTCAAGGCTTATAGACTGGTATAGCTTCTTTTCTGCCTTAGCTTCTATCCTTGCTGCTTTACGGGCGGCTTTCTTTGAGGTGTTGCACCCACTAAAGAACAGGCAAGCCATTAAGACTATGCCTATAAAAAAGTAGGTTATTGCGTAGTGTAGTTTCTTAGCCATTAGTCCCATACTTTTTCGCCTGTCAATTCCTCAAATGCCTGTTTGAGTTCAGCTATAATTTCAGGTAGCAATGCCTGCATTTGCTTCAAATGAAATTCAGCAGGCATTGGTATCATCGTTGCATGATATACATTATCCACTCTGTCAATAGCCTGTCCTAATTTTTCTTTTGCGTTTGTCATATTGCTATATATTAATTAGCCTATTTAAAACATCGTCTGATGTATGCCCGTCAAATTCAGGTGCTTTTTCTAAAACTTTTGCAAACTCTATGCAACGCTCCCAATATTCATTAGGCAAGTGATATGTAATTTGCTGTCCATTCGCAACGCCTATGCCTAATAAAAACCATCCATCCCAAATAGACCCATCTGAATGCGTTTTGCTTACCCATACATAGCCTTCGCCCTCTTTAGACAAAACACTGCACAGGGCAATATATAGCACTATTCGGTGTGTGTATAGTTCGCCAAATGTGTGATAGCCATCTGATATAAAGTTGCTATCTACTGTCTTAATCTGTTCGTTAATTTGTTCTATATTCATATATCATCCATTTATCCAAATTATTATTCCTGATATTGAAAGGGCTACCCGTATAGAAGCAGCCATAATTACCCAAAATGGGGTGTTATCAATGTCCTGCGGTTGGTCGTCCATCCCACAGGGGCAGCGGTCATAGTCTATATGGCATTTTCGGCAGAATATCATAGTGTAAATATAAACATTTTAGCAAATAAAAACCCCCGAAATAAATCGGGGGCTAACCAAAAAAACAGTACACATGAAAAACACACAACCCGAGAGAATAGAATTGCAATATAAAGGTAAGGGATATATTGAATTATCCAAATAAAAAAGCCCACGTAGAAACGCAGGCATGTTTTATATATTAAATGAAATACCAGTACAAATATACTAACTATAAACCAATTACGGTTTTAATTTTTTCAATATTCCCCTCAAAAAGTCGGTCAAGCCCTCTTTTATGCTTTTCTGCCAGTTGTAGGCCATTACAGCCATCATAACTTTATCGGCTAACAACGTACTGAAAGGGACTAACCACATGCTCACTCTTTCCCATTCAGCGTAATAGCACCATATAGAAACCAAAGCCCCGACAAAGAAGCTCACGCCAAAAGCCCCTATAGCCTCTTTAAATGTCATTTTGCGCCCGATATAAAGATTATGCGAAAACATACCCACCATACCTAAAAATATTAAACATAACCATGTCCATAACTTGCTAAACAGCGTGACTAATTCATCTCTTATCTCTGCCATTTTGTTTCATGTATTGACTAATAGCCCTTACGCTTGCAAGTATGAGTATAACAATCTCGTTCCATCCAAGTTCGCAGGGGTTAAAAAATAATTCGTCCGATAGGTTGTTTAAAGTCAATATAAATGCCCATTCTGCTATTATTTTAGTGGTTCTTTTGGAATTAACCACAAAAAACAGGGCAGCAATAGAAAAGGATATACCCTCAAATATGTAGTAGCACGCATCGGGCAATAGCCTACCCGACGCGTTAAATACTACAAATAATATGATTAATATCCTGTCAATCATTACAGCGTTACGCATTTAGGGCAGCGTTTAACAGGTCTGCCGCCTATAAAGTCATTACTTACTACCTGATACAGGTTATTTGTGCCGTATTCGCTAAATTCAGCCCCCCAATCGGGTTCGCTGTCTGCCACCTCAATACACAAATCAGTTTGCCCGTTATCGTTAGCAGTCAGGTAAAAATCGTTACCTGTATCATCTGCCAATTGTTGTACGGTGCAATCATATTCATTCCCGTTAATAATATGTACGTGGTCGTTCACGTTGCCTATTTCAAAAGACCTATGCTTCATAATTAATCTTTTTTATTGTTATCTAAATTATTCCCAGTTACCCTTTTTACGCTGTCCACTATCACTTTTTTGAATATCTCATAAAGCGAAGTAGCAACCGCATAGCTTACAAAATACTTGCTGTAATCCTCTTTAGGCAATTCTCCTGCAAGATATTTAATAAGCAAATAAATAGCCATGAATAGACTACCAAATAAAAGGGTTTTTGTAGCGTTATTGGCGTTGAAGCCTTTAGCGTACTTTGTAGCGAATATGCCCCCCATTATTACAAGGGCTACCGCTATCAGGTCAATGTGTTGTAAGATGTCAAATTCCATTTTTTTTACAGTTTACCAGCACCACGCCCCGATACCCATATATTAGCAAAACTACCGAATCGGGTTTGCCTTATGTTTATGGGTATATCAGCGTTGCCGAAGTTAAAGTTAATAGTTAAGTTATGTGGCAGGCTCATTACCTGTGTACCGTCAAGTTTATAAAATCTTGTCCTGCTCCATGTTTTACTCATGTACTCGGTTTGCGGGTATAGGACATGGTTTGGGTTGCCGTTGTTACCCTGCACAAATAACATGGGGATGCCCGTCATTTCAATTACGTTATGTGTTTTTATATCCAAATAACCGTTAGTAAATGTTATATCAAATGGGGTGCTGTTTAGCGTGGCGAAGCGTGGCGTATATGCTTCCTGAATAAATACATTATTGGTGCTATCCCACCTCACAAAACCACATAAACAGCCCGTGCGTGTCATGGCAAATCGCAACTCATAAGCCTTAACGCTTGCCCCTAACTTATAACCCCCTGGCAGCAAAGCAGGTTCGCCCTGTTTCCCGAAAAGCAGTTGAGTAACCCCGATAGTACTCTCATCTGTTGCGCCTATGCCCAAATTCACGTATTTGAACGTATCGGATAGCTTGACAATTAACAGGCTACCGCTTACATCTATATACGCCGTGTCTACGTTTAGCGGCTTATGGTCTACGTCATCAATTAATTGCGCATAGGTCACGTTGTTTGTAGTATCACGCTTTAGGTATATACCGCATGAAAAATCAGTCCAATGACTGTCAACGGGTGCAAAATACGTGTTGATTGTACCCTCGCTACAAACAGGCTGTGAATAGCTGAAAAATGGTAATAAAAGTAATAGTAGTATGTATCTCATTTAGTTTAGTTTTACCCAGTTTGTGCCATCATAGCCCCACCACCCTTTTGATGTTATTGTTGCGCCTGTGCCGTCTGTACTATATATCAATAATCCCTCTGCGGGGCTGCTTATAGCCTCGGCTTGTGCGCCTGTCATGCGTGGCGGCAATATACCCTGTGTGGTACTGTTTACCTGAAAGGCTGCGCTTGCACTTGGGCTTGACGTGTTGGCTAATATTCCCGTGTTGCCCTTTACATACCACCTATCAGTCAATGACTGTAATGTAGTACCGCTTGCTAAGGCTGTGGCTGTGGCAAATGTTATATCCTTTGGTACGGCTGCGCCTGTGGACTTGCCCGCCGCAATACGCAATGCTGAACCGTCCTTATCCGTTCCCGAAGCTGCGCCCCCTGCGTTCCATGTTATAGCGCTTGGCGTATTTGAACCAAAAGCCCTTACACCTTGCCCCCCTAAATAAACATCATACCAACCTGTATTGACGTTATTTTGTGCCATGCCAATAATTAATTGGTTTTCGGCTGTGGTAGTTTGAAATGAGCCTATTACAGTGCTGAATTTGTGCGATACCGTGTTGAGTCCACCAATAATTGTTGGTACATATCTTGATGTTGTAGCACCTGTATAATTTACAGTATTGCTATTGCCTATTAGTATTTGTCCCGCATCGGCTGACTGCACCCTATTTGAAATACCGTATAACAAATGTTCGTCTGTTGCCGTTTCATCGCACCTGTTAAAATAGCCGTATATCATTTGTGCTGACCTTGCCGTATTCCACCTGTTTTGATGTCCTATAATGGTACGGTAATTTGTTCCAGTTGGTACGGTTGTTTGTGCGCCTATTATAACATCACGAAAAGACGTATTTAAAGGTGATATATAAACGCCTATGGCATTGCTGGTATGCAAATGTCCGTTTGCGTCAATAAGAAGCCTTGTAGTATTATTGGTTTCAAGTTCTAAATTCTGCTGTGTGTTAGTGCCTATAACAGCCGTTGAACTAAAAGAATTACCGCCGTTCCTGAAATAGTTAGTACCCAAATAGGATTTAACCAAATTACCTGAAGCATTAGCCGATAATACTGTATCGTTTGGGGCTGATGTTCCATAATCAGTAAAAGTCACGCTATCTCCTACAATTATATTATTTACTATGTTTGCACTTCCGTTTACTTCCAGCTTATAACTACCTCTGTTAGTGTCTCCTATACCTACATTGCCAGCAAAATAGTTGTCCGAACCAGAACCTAATATATGTATTCCGTGATTGCGTGTAGCTGTTTTGCTGCCCGAAAAATCCTCTGAATAAAATGCGTAATGGTCGCCAACTGTCGGGAATGTTCCTGTATTGTCTAAGTGATGGGCGTAAAAATCATATATGCTGTTGACAGTTCCTGTCTTTGGTACAAGTACGCTATTAAATCCGTACATCTTATCTAATATGCTACCAACAGGGTAATCCCAAATGCTATTATTCTGAAATCCTGTCATGGCACTCATATTCATAACGCTATCCGAGTATATAGCAGGCAAAGCGTCAAAAGAAGCAAAAGATTTGTTATTGCCTATTGATAAAACGCTTCTATCGATTACGCTATGTATAGAATTACCATAAGCCGTATCTACTGTACAGCCCGTGCAATGATACCGCCTTAAATATATTGCCGCCCCGCCGTCAAACTGTGCTGGCGCACGTTCAAAACCCGAAACAAATAACCCGTTTACGTTTATCGTATTAGTTGTAGTATCTCCCGCATCGGTAACGGCTTGTAGTGTTGGGGTAGGTATAGAAGCTATCTCACCCCGTATATTATCCTTTGCCGTGTCTAATTGGTATTGAGTAGCAAATATTGTGCTGTCTGCGCCGCCATCGTCATTTCTTAGTACAAAATGCCCTGTTGACGTAACGCCTAACACTTTATTACTATCTGACGTAGCCAAATAAGGTACTACTAATTGCCCCCACGTTTTAGATGTGTCGGTTGTCCTTGATGGATTGCTTATCCCGAACATAGTAACACCCTGCGCCTGCGCCTGCGCCTGCGCCTTGGCAAAGCAAAAAACACTCAAAAACGCAATACTTAAATATATAATTATCCTTTTCATCAATGTTCCGTTATTACCGTTATTACTTGACCCTCGTAAAATACCACGCCGTTTTGCATTGTTACCGTATTACCTGACTGTGTAAAATTAGCGGGTTGCCTATTGTACGATTGGCTTTCCGTTACCACTATCATTACATCACGCCCGTTTATCTTTGAACTGCTGAACGAACTACCAGCACTTACTGTGACGTTAAATACATATTCCTCTGTCAAATCGCTTGGCTCTGTATAGTTACCCGCTATCTTCGATGTGTCCAAAGTATAACAGGTATTATTAAATAACGTGCCATCCGCGGTGTAAATCTTGATAATGTGTATATATTGCTCATTAAACACCCATGGCAATTCAATATTTTCAGTATTCACCACGTCTATACTACCACCTTTCCAACGTCCGTTGAACTCATACAAGAACGTCCAAACGCCCGTAGCCGTAGCCGCCAAATCCAGCTCAACCGTATCAGGGCAATCGCTGAAATCCTGAATAACATCTAAGCATGTATATGTAGTGCAATCACAAGCCATTATCAGCCATTTTTTTGTTAAACCAATACGAATAAAAAGCAGCCATACCCCAATACACCCAATACCATATAATCACATATACCCCGTCAATAGTGTACAAATTCAGGCACATAGCTAACCACCGATACATAAAGAAAGACAATCCAGCGAACCAAAAACACGTACACATTTCACAGCCTCCCAAAGCCTTGCCTAAAAACTTAACAGCCGTATATTTATGGTCATAGGCATAATCTAAAAACCTTTGCCATCCGAAAATAACATCTAATGCCCCATTTGGCTGTATCATTTTCAAAAAGAAAAATACCATCGAAGCATTAGCCACAATGAAAACAATAGTATATATTAATAATCCTAACAACTGCATGGCGGTTCTATACAACTTAATTTATCTGATAAAATAGTTTCCGTAATATCAAAAGTGATAGACACATAAGACGAGCCGTAATCAATACGTTTCATAGCTTGTTCCCGTTCGCTTTCTGATATAAATGCTAATTCCTGCTCTATAACATACATAGCCTGATATAATGCGCTTCTTAGCCTTAATTCAGCTTGTTTATAGTTCCTTAGCGTAGCAACCAAATTCTCCAGCAACACATCGGGATTTTTCTCTTTAATCACCGCTACCAATATAACCTGTGAGCGTGAACCAATCCCACCGCTACAATCCGAATAATTATAGTTTGTTGAATAAAGAAAGTCTATACTTTTTGGCAGCCTTAAATAAAAGTAATTCCCGTTATCTGATGGGAATACAGGCGTTTTGTCGTCAGCTACGAAGCCCGTTGTTTCGTCCAGCCACACATTAGAATACCCCACAGCAAAATATGTGTTATGCTGCATGATAAATTCCGCTATGCTATCTAACCTACTCTGAAACACCTTTTAATATATTTAAGTTCAATACCTGAAAGTCCTCCGCAACCCTTTTGTTATAATCTTCTAACTCTACTTTGGAAGCCCTGTATATATTCTTGCCCAGCCTGCTTTCGTGTCCTTTCCTTATTTCTGATGCTAATTGCGTTGTCATGCCTTGCACAACCTCCTTATCATTAGCAGATTGTTGATAAGCTACCATAGTTGAACCGCTATAATTCAAAACCATAGTATTTGTTGGCTTGCCTTGTGCATTCCTTAACCCTTTATAGCCATCAGAAAAATACATGCTTTTACGCTGCTTGCCGTTTTTGAAATTACCGCTTGCATTTTTACCACGTCCACTAAATGAACTACGCCTGTCGAATTGCTCACGGGTGTAATATGCGGGTCGGGTTGAATAGTTACCAATCTTTGAATTGTTACTATCCTTGCCGTCTAATACTATCCTGTTTTTTATTTCCGCTAACAATTGATTAGCAGATGGCACAATAACAGATTTAACCACCTCTTTTGATAGTTCGCTGATTAAGTTATTAATCCTGTTATTATACTCGTTTAGCGTCATATCGCACTCACCCACCTTATACCCTTACAGTCAAGGCATACATCGTTATAAGTTTTCAAAATACCGTTCATGCCATCCATTAAAGCGTTCCACTTATTAGCGTAGTCGCTTTTTAATTGTGGTAATACCATGTCCTTAACCTCATCACGTCCATATATTACCCACGGAGCTAACCTGTTGCTCTTAAGTTGTTCCTCAAAAATCAATATCTGCCACTTTAACCATATAAGTTCACCCGAAAAACTTTTGCTTAAATCACACAGTATCTTAGTGTAATCGCACTCGCATGTAAACTTGGCGTTTATGCCATATCCGTTTTTACTCACTTTCCCTGTACCGTTCCATCCGTCTACGTAACCGCATGGGTTTTTAGCCCCGCTGCAACCTGTGTGGCATATCAATTCAGTATTAGCGAACAAAAAATCCGCTTGGCTGATTAATATCCTTACGCCTCCACTTGTAACCTCAAAAGGGAAGCCGCTTAACTCATCTTCGCCAAAACTGTTTAGTTGGTTAGCTACTAAAGTAATAGGGTATGAATATTCATTATACCCATCTATTATCTTTAATGTAGCGTCCCCACTTGATAACGGGTACATCTCAACAGAATTGATATACAGCGTTTTTAGCTTACCGCCTCTTTCATATGCCTTATATACATTCAGCCCACGTTCGCCCGCATAATGCCCCGTATTACCGCCAGTGTTGAATATACCAGCATCATAAACAGGATTTGCTATTTGGGTTACTACGTTGTTAGCCTGCAAAGCCCCTACAAAATCATTACGCAACAAAGTAATAGCGAGGCTCTTTTTAGCCATCGCCATATCTATACCGCTTGTATATGTTTCAGTAGCGGTATTAGCAAGATTTTTAAGGCTTATACCCGAAGCATCTATTAACCTCAACCCGCTTGTGGGTGTAGCTTCGTCAGGGCATAAGCCTAAAGTAACAATAGTGTCCAAACACGCCATCGGTATATAATTAGGGGACGGGCATCGCTACCCGCCCCCATTGGTTGATTAAGAGAAAGTACCTGTTATAGCACCATCGTTGAAATTCACGCTCATATCTGTGAAACCAGTATAAACGATGTCAGAACCACTTACGCTAAAGATGTCAGATACGTAGTTAGCGTTCATCATAGCAGCCAGTCCAGCAAGGTTAGTAACCGTTACGTTAGGCTCGGTTGAGATACCATTTATATTAGCGTTATACGCCGTGAATGGGAATATATCGCCAGGTGTCCAGCTATACTGCGTACCTGCGCCAGGTGATGTTATCGGGCTACCTGTCGGGCATTCCGTAATCACTTCAGGACAAGTCCTCCATTTCATAATACCGTTAATACCATCTGTCAAACATACATCAGGCGGCATTACAAAGAAGTCATAGTGCAGCTCAACGTGCCAGCTCCATATATCAGTACATTTGTCGTAGTTGATATACAAATCCCAAACGATACCGCTTTGCATATCCAGCCATGTAGTTTTACCCCAATCTGGCCCGAATGTGCCACGCATTTCAGCGAATTGCTCGAAAGAAGTAATACCGCCAGAGAATATACCTGCGTTCTTAGAGTATGATACATACTTAAAGAAACGAGGGTCTATTGTCAGTACGTGGTCGCCGTTAACGATGTCATTCAGTACGCTTGCGCCTATACCTTGGTCATACCATATGTTAGAGTTGTCAAGTGCGCTGATGTTGATGCCGTTGGCGTTTTCGCCAGTAATAGGCTGTAATTTCTGATAGTACAGCGCATCTTTACCACCCAATATATAAGGGTCTTGCAGCCCCAATGCTTCGTATTCAGCTGTTATAGCTATGCGTGCAGTAGGGTTAACAACGCCTGTTGTTTTGTCTATCAGTTTCAGCTTGCCGTCACCGTATTCAGAGCCGTCAGCGTGCGTACCTGCCAGCATGGTAATTTCGCTATACCATTGCTTCGCTAGTTCTTTACGTAGTTGAGGCATGTAAGAGTTAACGGTTTCACGCCCCATTTCGGTAAAGCCCCATTCGTCATTATCGAGTTTACGCAAATCCTGTGCGTTCAAAGCGAATTTCTTTGAGGCAAAGCATTTTGTTATCTCGAATATTACCTGTTTAGGCTCTACTACTTCACCCTCAACGCAAAGACCTTGCCCACATTCGCCCGTTACATCACAGGTAGGTGGTACATAGTTTAATACTGCTTTGCGCAATTTGCCAGGCGAAAACAGCAAATCCTGCTCCATGATTTTAACACGGGGGTTTGCATCTGAAACAGTCATTACATAGTCGAGTACAGTCCAAGACCGTTGACCGCTGTAATTACTGATAAATTTGAGTTTATTCTGTTGTGCATTATCGTAAGACATACAAAATAGTGTTTAAAAATGTTAAAATGAATATCACATCTTAACGGCGTGTGGAAATGCTGCCTAAACACTATTTATTAACGGAGTTAGTGACTCCGAAACACTAATTGTTAGAGTAGTTAGTGACCTACTGTAATACAAAGATAAGTATTTTATATTAAAAACAACAACCCCCGTAGAAACGGGGATTATTTTTTGTTTACCTCTATGCTTCTTCTTTTCGCAATTGTTCTACTATCTGCCATGATGCAGCCAGTTTGTCGCCTTGACCTTTATCAAGGTAAGGGTTAACCTCTTGCTTAGGCACATGCGGCTTTTGTATTTCACTCGGCTTTTCGTGGCGTGTATCTTTTGCCCATCCGTTGCGAGGCTCTAAATATTCACGGGCTATGTCCACATCTTTCAGTTCCTCATTGCCTGCTTTATTCAGGGCTAAACGGTTTGTCCCTTTTTCGTAGTACTTGACAACGCCGTCTTCAATCTTCACGTCATATTTACCCTTAGCATATGATAGCATTTCCTTTGCTGCGACCATTTTATCCCATGTTATCGGGGCTTCTTTCAGGCGTTCATGCAATACCTCAATCTGTTTGGCTGTAAGATGTTCGTCCTGCAATTGGTTGTATTTTGTTTGCCATTCGGTAACTACTTTTTCTTTTTCGGTGTTGAAATTAGCTACCAGTTCATTATACTTTTTCTCCATTTCGGATTTATCGCCCTCGAATTGCTCTGAATAGGTATTCTTTGCAAATTCAACGGCTTCATCCATTGTGTCGAATTTATCGAGTTGTGAGCGTGACACCCCAAAAGTCTTAGCCAGCATCTTTTTAAACATACCGTTTAATTCGCCTTGTTTGGCAGTCGTGATACTGTCCGTTAGTTCGCCCTCTACCTTTTGTTTTATTATCGGGGTGCGTGTAGCATCTACCGTGTTTAGTGTAGCCGACATATCAAATTCGCTGTCCGCTTCCGTTTCAACTATTTCAGCATTTTGAACACCCAGCTTTGCCAGCAGTTCTAACAGTTGTGATTGAGTTACCTTCATAATTTCTCTTAATTTTTAAACCAGTTATGAAATCTTTTTTTTTACTTTGAATTGAGCGTTTTTAGGGTTAGCGTTCCCGTCAGGCTTTGCCGTCCTGTTTATATATGTTTGCTGAAAACCTTTTTTGGATATTTGAAATTCAGCCCCTGTTTCTTTTCCCTTGCTGTCGAGTGCTACTAATGCATAATGCGTGAAAGGTTGCTCAACTGGTTCAGGCTCTGACGGCTGTAAAACCCTTATATTAACAGTTTCGTCTTTTTTCTTTGCCATATCTTATTTTTTAATGTAGTAATTCTTATTGCGCTTTATGAAGTTTGTAGCGTATGATGCCGACATGCTTACGCACCTGCCCGTTTTTTGGTCACATACAAGCACGTTCCCCGATGCTACCCTGTTATTTGTAGGCTCTATTATTTTAGGCATTGCACGGGGCTGTAATATCCTAATTACAGGCTCAACGGGCTTTGTTTCTTGTACGGGTTGGGGGATTGGCTTTGCTTCCTCTTTTGGGGCTTCTTTAGGCATTTCTTTTGGTTGCTCAACGGGAGTTTCAATTTTTTCAGCCTCTAATGGCTCTTGTTCTTTTTTTGGTCTTCCTCTTTTAATCGTCGCCATGATATAATTTTTGTCAAAGATAATGAAAAATACTATTTAACATAATACTATTGTTAACAAATCTTATGTTAAGTACAATTATTTAACCACCATAACGGCATGGGAACAATTAAAACCTCCCCTATATAACGGGAAATTCTTAATTGTTGTGTCAGGCTTTAGCCCTTGTGGAAATTGAACAACTAATGGCGGGATTTCGTCAAATGATATTTTACGCCTTAACCCTACCAAGTGACGGCAAAACGGACGGCTATCTTTCACCAAAGAACCCACATAAATAAACTTGTCCAGCTTGTATTCTTTGCGTATTACGTCCTGCATTGCGCCCTGATAAGTGTACATAGTATCACGTGCTATCTGTGTAGCATAAGCCTGCAAACGGGGTGCGTGTCTGTCGCTTGCCAGTTCCCCAGCATTTAAAGTGCCTTTATCCCATCGTTCCAGAGCACTACGCATGTCCTTAACCGTTGAGCCTTTAACAATGTATTGCATCATTAAAAACTTAGCGGGCTGTATGTAAGCGTCTGCCAATCCTTGTGTCAGATAGTAGCTTGCCTGATTGTAAAATACCTGTTTGGTAGGGTTTAGTAATTCACGGCTTGCTTCTATATTGTTATAATCTAAATGTTGTTTTATAGTGTCGTTTTCGAGCGCATTGTAATGTTTCAGGTATTCGCCTACAACGGGGTTATAATGTGTATTTATAAGTTCCTGCATTTTACGCTGTATATACGCAAATCGGCTATTTAAATCCTGACCCGCTACATACCGCCCGTTGGATATGTCGAATTTATCAACCTCCGAAACAAGAAAATCGAACACTAAGCCCTGTGTATATAACGCACGTTCCTGTATATTGTCAACCCTGCTATCCATGCCTGTTGACATATCCTTTAACCTTTGTTCTATTTCTTTAAGGTTCATTTTGAACTATCGGAATTGGAGGCGGTAAAATGCTGTTAAAAACAGTAAGTATTTCAGCCTCTATTACATCAAAGGTAGAATTTAAAAACCAATCCCGCCCTCTTTCACGCACTAACCTGTTAATAATCTTTGGCAATTGCAAATGATACTGATAGTCTCTTTGCGAAGCTCCGCCATTTAATAAAGCTGCCTGTATTTCAACTTCTGTTAGTACGTTCAAAACATCCAATTCATTAATGATGTATGCCTTTTTATTCAGCACCTCATCACCTGAAAACTGTTTGTTATTATACTTTTCGAGTATGGCAGCCCGTTGATACGGAGGCATTTTGCTTTCATTCGCCGTTTTATATTCCTCCAGCAAGTCGGCAGCCGTTTGGATATTAAATTGCGTAGGCTTGGTAATTGTAAACCCTGTATTATCGGGCATGTTCTCCCCATTGACAACACGGATATTCCTATAACCTAATATATCCCCTACAATGCCATATAAAAGCCTGTCGAACAAATCCCCCGCTACTTTGCTAAGGAACTGGTAACGTGCTTCCATGTCTTTGTCTTTAGCTACCCCGCTTTGGGCTTGCTCTATGTAGTTGAGATATAAAGACCTTAATATTTGGTTGTATAAGTCAGCCTGAAAATCAGAAAGATATTTGTTTGCCGCTACATCCCTGTTAATAATCTGTATCAGGTTGTTACCCATCATATCGGCGGGTACTATCATTCTGTCGCCGGGGTTTCGGGCTACTTTCCCTGAACCATTACACTTAGCGCATTTTTTAAGATACCATTGTTCCGATGTGCCACATACACAACCTTCGCTGTTCAGGTCGCATTTCTTGCAGTATTGTATTTGCGGAACTCCGTTACATTCGGGGCAGCTTGCATCCGCTTCAACTACATAAGGGTGGGTAGCGTCTTTATTGATAAATTGTACGGAACTATAGGAACTTACAAACTCATCAGCCAAAGGCTTTGCATTGACAAACCAGCTATCATAATAGCCCTTACTATTCCACATACCACCCGCTACATAGGCTGGCACATGCCCTAACTTATGGGTATAGTAAAAGCCCTCTGCGTCCATATTCACATATTCGGCTGATTTTTCAGGCTTGTAATACCTGTAAATCGCCTCACGGGTCATAACCCACACAATATCATCCTGCTTAAATACTAATTCTTCTTTAGAAGCGTGGATAATACTATCAGAAAATATAAAGGATAAGTAAGGCTCTACGTTTTCAGTAGTTGTTTCGGTAGCTTTTTCTTTTGGGATAACTACAAAATAACCGTTGGGGTCTTCCGCTATTTCCTGAAACTTAGAAACAATGTATTGTATCAGGTCTTTATTGTCAAACGTATTTCCCCATATGTAATCACTATCTTTTTTGTTGGGGATTATTAGTGTATAAGCACTATCCTGAAATATTGCACCAGTCAGAACGGATATAACCTGCAAGAACGGCGCACGTGTTAACGGTCTGTAAACCGATTTACGCCAATTCCTTATCCACGGTTGCTCTGTGGGAAACCTGTTAAGTAAATGGGTATCAAAGTAATCGTCATAGTCGGCATTACACCAACCATAAGGATATATTACCTTGTTGTCCCCATTTACAAAAGAGGGACAAACGCCATCTATGTGTAGGGACATGCCTATGTATACCCCATGCCATAGATTACGGCGTTTGTCTTTAACCCTTTTTTCTGGTTTGTTGATTAACTCAACTATTTCATTTAGTGTCATTATATCACTATTTCAGCATCTATAAGGTTGAATGAAGGCTCATTATTCAGGTTTAACGGGTCGCCTTGAAAACGTATAGAACCGCTTTTAAACTCTGTATTAGTGCCTCCAGCAGCAGGGCGTATGTAATCTAAGAACACCGTTAAGTCAGCCGTCATATATGAGCCATCTTCGTTCTTAGCTAATACCACATCCCCATCACAGTAAGCCCAGCCATACCTCAACCTGTTTTGACTATCAACTTTGTCTTTCCAGAAATAGAAATCAAAAAAGCTCGTTTCAACTGCTGGACTTCCAGCGTCACCTGTAATAGCTATCAAGTCACGGAAAGTTATTTCCCTTGTAGCTACCCGCCTTTCGGGTGGTCGGCAGTCAGATATCCGTATTTCCTCAAACGTTGGCGCACCTGGGATTATTTCCGCAAGTTCACTCGAAAATACTATTGACCCATCATCAAAGAAAGGCTTTATATTTTCGTTTGTTATCGGGTCGGGTAGTTCTATATTACAAGGAAACATTATTAACCTGCTAAGGCTTCGCTGCCTTATGACTGGTTTACATACCTCTGGTGGATTACCTACTATATCAGTAGTGCAGTTAGATGGACAAATTGCCATTGTGTTAAGTTTTAATAATTTATAAACTATTCCACTTAACGGCGGGATATTTATGCCTAAACACTACTTGTTGCGGGGTTAGTGACCCCTAAACACCTTTTGATTATAAAGGGTAGGTGTTCCCTTTTACAAAGATAACAAAAAATATATTAACCAAATGCAACTGTTGTAGTTAACCAATTACCGCACCTGTCTAAAAATCTTATATTATACGTGTATTGACCCCATACTGGTTGAGGGTTGATACCTTGTATGTATATTGTCGAATTAGCACCGCTAACACCCCATAAATATCCCGTTTGTATAAAAGAGCCACTATCCAATACCCCGTTAGCGAAACGTGGCGTACCCGTTTGCTGATAGTATATTCTCGCATCGTTAGTCGCAGGGTTGGATTGCGAAAACTCCAAGTATATTGTCCACAATTGATTAGGGAATGGAGGGGGAAGCAACGAAGCGTCCGCCAATGTAGCACCGATACATAATGGCGGCGTAGGGACGGCGGTAGTAATAACCGTATAGCATTCTTTTTCTTTTCCCCCACATAACAAAGCCGTAACCGTAACCGTATGAACTACGTTATTTGCAATAGATATGTTTACTATATTGCTTACTGGCAATGTAGGGTATGTATAAATAGATGTAGTCCCCCCAGATGGCGTAACAGATATCTCCCATCCGCAAGGCGGTTGAGTTCCGCCCGAAAAGTTAAGCCTGATACGATATAATCCTGAACCCGTTGAAGTTTCCTCTTGCACTGCGCTAAAGTCCCAGCAGGTAAATTCAGGCGCAACTTCAAACTCATAATACACAGCATCGCACTCGACATTATCAGCAGTAACGAAAATTATTTCTATCTCATAATTACCTACTGATAACCCTGTTAATATAAACGTATTACTTGTTTGGTCTGAATAAGCCCCAAACGCACCGCTTGGTAAAGTCCTGTACCTTACCTTAAACTTTTCACCGACTGCTAATGTCGGGCTTGGTATCGTTACTGTTACGTCTGCCATTATAATGTAGGTATTGCGCTATCTGTTGACCAATCACTATCGGGGAATCCCGTTCTTTGCTGTTTAACCCTGAAAAAATACTCCTCCCCGTTTATTAATCCTGTTTCCGTATGCCCACTAACCGAGCCGCTATATATCTGAACGGCATCCGAATAATCAGAAACCTGACCCATTTCAACTATATAGTTGTCCGCATCTGCCATGTCGTCCCAATCTAAAATAACCTCCGTATCACCTGCCGTTGCGGTAAAGTTAGTAGGGGCTACAAGTGATGTTGTTGAAACAACAAATATTAAAGGCGTTCCGTATTGTCCATTGCAACAAAAAGGCGTTATCCGTACATCGTAGTTCGCATCATCCTCTAAATTATATAAATATAGTGGAAGCGTATATTGATTTTCAGCCAGAGTATAGCCAGCAGAAGTATTTAATTTATACTCTATCTGATAATAGTCTATACATTCTGCGGGGCTGCCTACTACTAAATAAATAGATACGTTTGTCATATATTAAAAGTTAAATCAGTCAACAATATTTCAGAGTAGCTTCCTTCGCTTACGCTTGTAGGCTCTCCCGAATAGTATATAATACCTTGAGCATCTATTACTACATACTGCGTACCTGTCAGGTTACTATTTTCACTATTCAAAGTTACATCAAATTGCGGTCTCCCATTGCTTCCTAATACGCCTATTCTTGTTTGGCTAAATTCATAATCATCATCAGGCATGGGGTAACCGTCATTCCTTACCTTAATGCTAAATGTAACCTGATTATTAAATACAGTTGCCGAAGTGTCCTCTGGAGTTGCGGGGCTGCCACTCATTACAAATTCCCACCCGTCAGGTATATATTGTATTACTTCCACTTCTTCCGCTACTATTGGTTCTAATGTATAATAATCAAGTATAGGCGTAGCGCAGTCAATGGCTTCTAAGGTGTAATAGTCTAAAACAGGTTGTGAGCAATTAACAACAGGTATCAAATCACACACTTCTGATATTTCGTCAAATGTTACGCTGTATATCTTATTGGAAGGTATTGGGCTATTATAATAAATAGCCGTTGGGATATACACGCTTGATGTTTCTGTTTTAATGCCTATTACATAATCGTAATCACACGATAAAGGGCTGATTGCAGGGCTTACAACAGGGCTGCCGCTTTCAGCCGCCAGTATCTCTACTTCAATAACCCCCTCAAAAGCATGAAACCAATCCAATAAGCCGTCTATATCTTCTGCTATTAGTTGTTTATTGCTGTCGTATATACCACCTCCGTTGTATGATTGCGGGATAATAAAGAAACCTGCATATCCCTGATAACCAGTTGTTGAGCAACCTTCATCACAGCCAAATGTTTGCCGTATAATGCAATCTGATAAGTTAGCGGATAGTTTAAAATACTCTGTACAATCCCTTGCGCCGTCTGCTTTTGAGAATACAGAACCCCCTATAAACTGCAATTCTTTATATTCATACTGCGTTTCAACCCATATATACGGGGCGTGTAATTGGTTTTCTATTTCAACCATTTTCCACGCTGGATATAAATCGTAGCCGTCTAATAAATATTGCCTTGCGCTTTCAGCCCTTTGCAGCTTACAGTTATAACTTATCTGCCTTGTTATTTCTCTGGGTCTTGGTACAAACCTACCCCTTATTGATGTTACTTTTGTATAGCTAAAGTCACCCGTTCCGCTAATTATATCGTCAGGGATAGCGTAATATTCGCCCGTAAAAGCATCGTAACAAGGGAAACGGGTTATAAGCCTTACTAATACCTCGCCGCAATCGTCCGTAAATAAAGAGTTGGTTGGATTAGTTGGTAAAGACGTATCAACAGGCGTTAAAACGCTTTCCTGCGAAAATGTAACACCGCTTGCCGTTTCGCAACATGTAGCCGTGCAATATCTTTGTGTATATTTATTGAATAGTATAGCATCAACCGTATACACCTCAACCTGTATAATCCAGCATTTACGCACACACATTTCAGGGCTAAACCTGTTTAACATTGCATTGAAATAATGTAACCCGTTGAAAGGGTTTACAAAAAAGTAAACAGAGAAATATGATGTTATATCTTCATACTCTGTTAACCCGTCAGGGCTTAATAATGTAGCGGCAAAAGAATAACTACTACCGTATTTATTGAAAGACCCTTGCAATATCATATCTTGTGGCACTGCCAAAGGTTCACAGTAGCAAGGTAGGCTTGCATCGTAAAACGGAAGTTCTGCTATACTATTAAACCACATTATCTTTTACCTTTTAATTCTACATACTGTCCGTCTTGGTCTTGCGTATCATAACTAACAGTAACCTCTGTTATTACAGCTTCATTATAATATTTGCCATTGTCAACGGCTATTTTCTGCCCCAAAATTATGTTACTTGCATCATTAAACGGCTTAATTCTCTTTAAAGTTTCGCAACATAGCTCCATTCTTACCGTTACATGCTGGTGTAAAACAGGGTTTATGTACGGGTCGTCTATCCAATGAAACCAATCCCACAAGGTATCTTTAAAGCCAGGTTCATAATACATGGGATAATTAACAAGCCATGCATACCTTATAATATTTGAACCTATACCTACCCTGTTTGTTACAATATATTCACCGTCTGGCATTATACTTCCATTACCCAAAACAGAGGTATCTAATATCTTTCTCCTGTGCCACGGCTGCGTACCTTGATAGTTATTATACCTCACGTTTGGTTGTGGCGTTGGTAATGATGCCCTTGTAGGTGCGGCTGCTACAGGTCTGTAAGCCTTAGCGTTTGTATATCCCCTACCATCCCAAAGTATTATTTTGGGAAGCGTGGTAGTTTCCTGCATGATAAGTAAAGCATAATCAGCGTATTCGCCTATAAAATTATTTATACTCTTAACCACACCACCAGCCCAAACAACTCCGCTTGTAAATGACGAATTACTTAATTGCTGAAACGCATCTAATAGGTAATCAGATGCCGCACCATCCAACCTGAATTTAGACGCCCCTATTGGTAACTGCGTATCTCTTATACCCTCTATATTTGGATTAATATCAGCACGCCCTACATTTACCGTGCCGTTATAAAAATGTAATGCGTCATTGCCGGGTGTGTCTGCCCCGTCTGCTGAATATAATCCCTTTATAACCGCTGGATATTTTTCAGTAGTCCACTCGTAGCAAATGCCTTGCAGTAAAAGCAGTCTGTCAGGTGCATTTTTTGTAAAATCAAAAGAATAATTACCGTCCAGCCAATAATCTTTTCTTTGGAAATATAATGTATTATTTACTACTCTCCATTCCGCATTATATACCCCTTTTAGCAAATCCAAAAATTGCTCTAATGTATATAACGGGCTATTTTGTGGTAGCCAAAAATCAGTAGTATTAAATACCTGACCCTGTGTAAAGTTAAACCTGTCAAGCCTCCTAATTCCCTTTTGAGATACAGCGCCTAAAAAGCAAGCGTTATAATGTGGATTCCAGCGTCTTTTAGCCCCGCTTTGTTCATCCCTGTCCGCAGATGTTTCTATATTCATCCATTGGTCAAAGAATATGGGTGCAGTAACTGCGTTAACAGTCAAACCGCACTTATCGCAAACATTTTGTATATAGTCACGTATTAATGGCGCTGGGTGTTCCCTTCCGCAACCTGAACTTTCAATAAATATGGCTTCTGCCACATCGTTTATATCTTTCCAATCAATATAACTGTTTTTGAGTTTATTTATCTGGTTATCTAAATCGGTTGTATTCCCACCAACTATATTAACTATAAACCTTATAATAGATAGAATAGCTACAAGTATTCCGACAATACTATTGTATATTAAAGCAACTATTATTCCTATAATATAGAATACAGGTATTAGCAATATAAAAACCCACCATAACATAATCAGGTAACCGTTAGGTCTTGCTTCGTTACAATAGCTAAAACGTGGGTGCAATTTACCGTTAGGTATCTTGCTATCTTGCGGAAACCACCCTTTGTGATTGTCTATTATAAGTGTGTTTTTAACACAACTCAATGCTTCTTCGGGCTGTTTCAGGTTAACATCGAAAGTACATATATCATCTTCACACCATCTTAAATCAGTTGAACGTATTATCCAATCTGTATAGTTTCCACACCCTATATGCCTTATCTCAACCTCAACAGCATTCAAAGGGGCTGAAATGTCCTCTATCAGCCATTGTTTTAAGAGTATGTATGCTTCACCCTCAAATGTAATTACCCCGCTTGCCGCTTTTCTTTGCTGTAAATCGGTTATAATTTGCACTCCTGCATCTGCTTGCTCTTTACTCCATGTTAGTTTTAGTTTGAATAGGTCGGACACCTCATTTGTCACGTCTATAAAGTTGCCGTAATCCCTCCATTTCCTGTGGTTAGGGAATGGTGTATTTGCTACAATATACGGCTGCAACGTGAGGGCATTTGCGCCATCAAAAAATATTTCCTGTAATTGGTTGTTATACAGTTTCTTTTGTCGTATGTATAATCTTAACTCCATTTGCGCCTGTTGGCTTTCATTGCTTTTTCTGTTAAAACTCCAACGCCGTATTCATTAAAAAATATATCCTGCCTCAATTGGTTATCTGCAATAGCTTGCTTTACTGATTTGAGTTCTTTTATCACGCCACCCATGTCTAAAGTGTTACCGAATGACGTATTGGTTACGGTATGCGTATTAGGCATACTGAAAACAGCCCCATCGTTTATAGCTTGCAATACCGATTTGTTTTTTCGGGTCGCTTCGGCTGTTATTACACTTTCCCCTTTAGATAATCTTGCAGATATGCTATCGCTACGCCCGTTACCTTCACCATCCAAGTCAATAACACCGTCTTTAAATCCTTGCTCGGTTGTAAAGGCTGATTTTAAAGAAGCTACGCCACCAATCAAAGCAGCAACTGCCGCAGCTACCCTTGCCGCTATTGTGTATGGGTCGCCCAGCGCTGCCGCCTTTACTATTGCACCTATTGCCTCGATCAATGCAACAGCACTATTTGAAGCCTGTATAACTGCATTTAGTTGTATTTGTTGTTTTGCTATCCGCTCCCTTTCACGCTGTATGGCATTTAGCCTTTGTACTTCAATATCGTATTGTTCGGTATTGCCTTTTTCTGCTAATAGCCTCGCCTGATTTACCCTTTCGCTTTGCGCTTCAAACTCCATATCTAAAAACCGCAAACGGGCTTCGTATATCATTTGGAATGATGAAACGGCAATATTTACTATTGAGGAATAAGCATCTTTATAGGCTTGCTGACGTTCCTCCAATATTTTTTCGTCTGCCTGTATTCCCGCTTCTCTTTCCTCTTGCGCCTGATTAGCAGCCCTTATAGCCCTTTCAAGCGCCCCTGTATCTATTTCGGGTGTTTGTGCGCCTGCGCCTTGAGTATCTAAAAAGAATGTTCCCTGTTGTTCTTTAGGCTTAAAAGTTTCCTTTTTAAATTCCCTTGTAGCCTGTGTGGTTTTTTTAACAGTAATGCTATATCTTTCAAGGGCTTGGTCTATTTGCCTTATCCTGTCTTTTACACGCTTTATTTCTTGGTCGTTAGTAGCAATGCCTAAAACTTCATTACCTGTTTCTCTAAGGGCTTGTAATTCAGTTCTATTCAATGATTTTAACCCCTCTTGTGTAAATGTTTCGAATGTAGCTGATGGGACACCCGCAGCAGCCCTATTCCTTAAATCTTCAACTTGCTTAAAGAATTTACCGTACATGTCTAATTGTTCGGTAAGCCTTTGCCTTAATCTTGTATTGCCTTTTTCATATGCTTCGGCTTCTCTTTCTTGCAAACTACGATAGTAAGACTCTAATAGATCTCCATTGGCGGTAACAAGAGCAAGCGTTTCTATTTTTAACCTATTAAATACCTCCCCTATTTTTGTTTGGCTGTTCTCTATTTCAGCGTTTAACCTCGCCTGAACCTCTGAAAAAGTAGTAAGGTCTTTACCCGCCTTCCTGCTTTCCTCCTGTATTATCTTAAATGCTGCTTCTGCAAAGTTGCCTGTCCTTTGAAATTCATCGGATACACGTTTTGCATTGATACCTAAATTGTCGAGTATTAACGGGGATTGCCTGCCTATACCTGTTACAATAGACTGCACAAGATAGTCCACGCTTTGCCCCGTGTCCCTTGCTCTTATTCGGGCAAATTCTAAGGCGGTAGCAAGTTTATCCAATGGCAAACCAAAGTTGTTAAACTGTATGGCTTGCTTCATTAGTTCAAGGTCGGAAACCGTCCCCTTTGTAGCTTCCCTTAAATTTCCCAATAATTCGGGCTGATTAAGCCTTTCAAATGCTGCCGTAACGCCTTCCGCCTCTGCCGCTAATTTTGAACTTTCACTAATGAATTGCTGTAATGCCCCTACCCCTTGCGTTACTAAACCTATTCCTGTACCTATCCCAACACCTTGCAATATTGCCGAACCTACGCCACCCAATATACCCCTTCCGCTTCGTGTGGTTAATGATGTTATTTTTGCCTGCGTAGCTTCTATCTCCCTTTGGAAACGCTGTATATCTTTCGGGTCAAATGCTTTCCTTTGTTCCTCCCGTAATGATTTTAGCTTTAAATCAAGGGTATTTAACAGCCCTATCTCACGAGTGATGGCTTGCTGTAACTTTTGGTTTTCGCTTACCTGTTTAGCCATTGACTGCGTAGTTTGGTCAATAGCCTGCCTTTGTCTTTGGATAAGCCCTGCTATACGTGTACGCTTTTCTATTTCACTATCAGCGGTACGGTTAAAAGCGTTTTGCAGGTTTTGCATACGCTGCGCCATTACTGTAATGGATTGAACCTGCGCCTGTATCTGTTGGGTTGCCTGTTGTAATTCGGCATCCTCAACCTGATAAGTAAACCTATTTATTACGTCTAAAATTTCTGCCACGCCTGATTAGATTTTTGCATTAAATCACATCTTGCGGCGTGTGTACGAAGCCTTAAAACTGTTTTGGCGGGGGCAGTTTCCCCGAAACACTAATAAAGGTTAGTGAGCCTATTACAAAGTTAAGATATTTTTGATAATATTCACGTCTATTTCTTTGAATGTGCGGACGGCGTTTTGCGAGGCTGTATTATTCCCATGCAGATAAGCCACAAAGGTATTTATATGTTTATGCGCTTTGATATTAGGCAAATGGGCTAAAAAATACATTCCCTCACCACTTTGCACGTTCCTGAATTGCCGCCGTTCCCAAACCCTGCGGTAATAACACATCGTAGCTTCGCATACATAAGGCATTGCCCGTTCGCTACCTGCGTACTCCCACAAATACCCCTTATTTGCGTTTGGGCTGTAAAAATAGGCACTTGCCAGACCTGTAACCTCTGCCTTGTTATCAATCAGGAATTGAACGGATTTTGAAATATAATCAGGTGCGTAATAATCATCATCGTCAAAGTGTACTATTATATCCCCTTTAGCATCAGCACAACAGGCGTTTCGCTTCTCGCCTATACTTCCTTCGCCTTGCAGGATAATAAGCTCTTTATTCGGGTAATCCTGCGCCTTGAATAGGGATAATGTACGCTCCAGCATTACAGGGCGTATAGACGGGCAAATGACAGATACTAATAAATCCATTGGTCTGTTAGCCATTGATGAACATTATTTACATTGCCCCTATACAAAACAGTCCACAAAGAAACATTCCCGCTATGAGTTATCAGGTGCTTACATCGGCTCATTACGATAATACCCGCTAAGAACTTAGCCCCGTAATCAGCCCTTTCTGGTAGCGGCAATTCATAAAACATTGCGCTATTCTTATTGTGGCACATTGGTAATTCATCAGGCGTTATCGAATGGTCGGGATAAACAGCCCTGAATGCGTCCCAAAAAGCAGGCTCATCAGGCAGCACCCAATAGCGTAAATTTGCCGCTTCTGCGCTACCTAAGCCTAAGCTATATTCCAATTCCTGCGTTTGCTTGATAAACTCATCATATGGTGCTATTTTACATTCTTTTACCTTGTCGTTACCCCTGTACAGTACACCACAGGTATTTTCATAGTCTATCTGGTATTTTTCTTCATAATGCCTGACTATGCTCATTACGTAATCTGACGGAGTGAAAAACTTATCAATGAAAGGCTTTATTTCGTCAAAACACAATAGCCTGTAATCGCTGAATTGATAGAAAGTCTTATCCGTTGTTAGCCTTACCTCCCCGTTATAAGGTATTGTGTCAGGTTGTTCATCAAAGTAAACAGGTATCAGGTTTTCGCCTTTATTCAGCTTGTAATGCTCGTATTGTTGTGTTCTATCCACAATATCTGCCAATCCCTTGTTTTGGTTAAAGTCAATCATTATATCAGTCAAAGCAACCGAACAACAACTGAAAAACCCTGCATTGTGAATGCAATTAAGCTTTCTCATAAAAAGGACACGAATTTAATAATTCTTGTTTAGTAGTATAGTATTCCGAAACCACGCACTCGTTAACAGCTTGCTCAATATCTGTTGCGGGTTCTACGTATTCTGTTTTGGTAGTGCTGTAATAATCCCGAAACTTAATCCCATCACCGCCTATGTCATTACCGAAATCAATCCACCTGTTAGGCACTCCGTAACTGTCAGAAAGTATTAACCCGTGCAAGCTACTGGATATAACCATTTCAGATGCGCAAATATCGTATATAACCTTATCCACAGGCTGGAAAGGGTCTATTATCTTGCCGTAAAAATTAGATAAGCAATATTCATAGTCTTTCCAGTGAGGCAATATAGAAACCTTGTGCAGCTTATTATTATGCCCTTCAAAGAACATGGGTGTTAATAATGCAGGGTCGCCGTATATCTCAAATTCACGCTCCATTAATTCAGCTGTCCTTTTGCCCCTAACCACAATAATATTAGCATCATTGTTTATTTTCACCACGTCAGCACTATGCCCCAACCCAGCCCCCCAAACTGTTGAATGTTCTGTTGCTTCCTGAATGATAGAACCGCATACTATATAATGTGGCTTATCCCTTTGCTCATGGTAAACGCATGGCTTTTTGGCTATCCTTTTAATGAGTTCGTTGTTAAGGTTGTCGCCAAAGTTATTAGACGGGTAATAAAAAGCCCTTACAAAATTATCTAATGCCATACCTTTCGTTGTGTTGCTGTGGTTTAAGCCCTGCTGGGGCGTGGTAAATATACATTTCCTTATCAATATGCACCTCTGTTTGTATCAATCCCGCTTGTTTCAACCCTTTGCTGAATTCGTGGTCTTCACCGTAACGCATATCTTTAAAGCCTATTCTTTTAGCTAATGATGTGCGGATAATGTCTTTGTAATAAGGAGTTCGGACACATAAAAATCCCCGCCTGCCTCCGCCCCATTCAGTGTATTTATTGCTGTGGTCTGCTATTTCTTTGCGCCCGTTGGTTATTATGGCTTCATAGTAAGTAACGCAATCAGGATTTGATTTAAGGGCTTCTAATGCTTCTTTCAGGTAGTAATCGGCTATCGTATCGTCATCGTCAATCATTACAAACCATTCAGTCTTACACTCGTTTAAAAGCTGTTGGCGTTTTGAGCCTATGCTCATTTCTTTGTTATCACCACAAATTACTATCTCGACTTTATCCCATGCTTTTAAAGCCTCAATTTGTCCCTTTATGGTGGCTACCAGCTTGTTTAGCATGTGTTCACGCCCTTTTACTGTTGGGATTAGGAAACTAAACATTGAGTAATTTTTCAAATTCTGAAATTGGCATTATGGCATTGAAAGAGTGACCGCCTAATAAATATACACATGTTTCGCACATATCACTTTCATCTTCATCGTAATCCTCTCGATAGCAAACCACCGCATCTTTTTTGAATTTCATAGACGCAATCGGTCGTTCTAACTGTATATTGTCATTGCCAGTTAGCTCTTTTAGCTTTTCCTCTTTTGAGGCATTATAAAGTCGGCATGGAACTTCTATAAACATTACCTTTTCTTTTTCTTTGCTTTACGGGCTTCTGATAATGCAATTGCCACCGCTTGCGCCTGTGGCTTCCCTTCTTCTTTTAGTTTCTTAATGTTCTTTGAAACCGTCTTTTGCGAGTAAGCTTTTTTT